>CEAF01018539.1_pt1 | contig 55960 bp, 44 predicted proteins | sample 557431 | NCBI WGS metagenome assembly CEAF01 (sample SAMEA3182068, study PRJEB8094) | gut metagenome | biome: human; feature: gut; material: Stool; isolation source: human stools | place: Canada | collected 2013-11-18 | reverse complement strand
GAGTAGTTGTGTCCCAACTTGCATGCCTGCCCCACGAAGCAGCGGCTCAGCATAGCTCCGTCATCTACATGAGACCCGGTAGAGATGATGAAATCATCACAAATCACCCCATGCCCGATGTGTACCGGCGCCACCTCGTTGCTGTTGATGCTTCCGTTATACAGACGGCATGTACCACAGATGCGGCAATAATCACCGATGCGCACATTCTTTATGGAACCGGTGTTCAATATCATTACATGGTTCCCGATGCTTCCTACAGCAGAAGCATGTTTGTTGGAATAAAAATCCGTGATTTCCTTCATCCGTGCAATCAGCTCCGGGCGATGGCGGTAAAGCGCCAGAATATAGGCTTGGTGTGCGGAGAGTTTATCATTAATCAGCACCTCACGGCCTCCCGTCTCATTCAGGACAGACACTTCTACCCCGTTACCGAACTTCGACACACCGTCTACCAGAATAATATCCACATTCTCAATGAAGGTGTCATGCCCTATTTCATAATTGGCAATGTAGTTCTGGATATTCTCAATGCAACAGTTATCTCCCACCGTTACATTATGCAGCGTCACATGCCGCAAACCGGAATGCTTCCTGATTCCTCCCGGCAACATAAATTCTGAATGGAACACTCCCAAACACACCTCACCCGAAAAACGGGTATGATGCACAAATTCCGTTGAGAACTCTTCTGCAACGGTTACTTTCCCCCAATCATCAGCCAGACATGACTGGCTCTTCAACCGGAGAATTTCATCTTCGGTCAGTCTTCTGTAATTCATCCTTATAACGAGTTATGAGTTATGAGTTATAAGTTATTGCCTTTGCCGGCACTACCGATTCAAACCGCTGCCAGCAAATAACTCATAACTTATAACTCATAACTAAAATTAAACTTCTTCTTCGTAGGTCTGATAAAGAAAGTCATTATAGGGGTACTTCTGCACGTGCAATTCCTTCACACGCTGATAAACTACACTCTTCAGTTCCTCCATATTGATTTTTTCGCGGGCAGAAATAAAGAGGCAGTTATCCTCCATCTTAGCCATCCACGTCTTCATCAGTTCTTCGAGTGTCAAGTTTTCCTTGGTTCTGGGGGTAAGGTCGTCAGCCGCTTTCTCTATATAAGTATAAGCGTCTATCTTATTGAATACAAGAATCATGGGCTTACCGGCGGCACCGATATCTGCCAACGTCTTGTTCACAACTTCTATCTGTTCTTCAAAATCCGGATGAGAGATGTCTACGATATGCAACAGCAAGTCCGCCTCGCGTACCTCATCCAAAGTAGACTTGAAGGAGTCTACCAAATCCGTCGGCAATTTACGGATAAAGCCCACCGTATCAGAGAGCAGGAACGGCAGATTCTCAATAATCACCTTACGCACCGTAGTATCCAACGTGGCAAACAGCTTATTCTCTGCAAAGACTTCACTTTTCGAAAGCAAAGTCATCAATGTGGATTTTCCTACATTGGTATATCCCACCAATGCCACACGAATCAAGCGTCCGCGGTTCTTCCGCTGGGTAGACTTCTGCTTGTCAATCTCAGCCAAGCGCTCCTTCAACAATGACATACGGTTCAAGATGATACGGCGGTCCATTTCCAGCTGCGTTTCACCCGGGCCGCGAAGTCCCACGGAACCTTTACCTCCACCGGCACCGGAGCCACCACCCTGGCGTTCCAAGTGGGTCCACAAACGTTGCAGACGAGGGAGCATGTACTTATACTGCGCCAGCTCCACCTGCGTTTTTGCATTGGCAGTCTGGGCACGCATGGCAAAGATATCGAGAATCAGGGACGTACGGTCCAGTATCTTGATTTTGAGTTCAGCTTCTATATTGCGTATCTGCTTGGCGGAGAGTTCATCATCAAAAATCACCATGCCGATTTCGCGTTCGGCTTCTTCTTCATTCCGGATATACTCTTTAATTTCTTCCAGCTTGCCCTTGCCGACGTAGGTCACGGAATGCGCCTGGTCCAGCTTCTGGGTAAACCGCTTCACTACTTCCGCCCCGGCTGTCTCAGCCAAGAATGCAAGCTCGTCCAGGTATTCATTGGTCTTACGCTCATCCTGAGTCTTCGTGACAAGACCTACCAATACCGCTGTTTCTGCCTGCGCTTCGGAGATTACAAATTCTTTCATAGTTTCTATACCTTATTATATATACGTATTGTTGGTTCGGGCAGCAAATATAAATAATTTTGGCGGAAGCGCCTTAAAAAGGGGAATAAAATAAAAACAGACACAATAGAAAAATGGCATGTAAAATGAAGTCGAACTTCATCTTACATGCCATTTCAAATTACATGTTATCTAATTGCCAGAATAATCAGAACCCTTCCGGCATCTCCAACGTTTCCGTGAATCCCTGATACAGTACTCCCCATTTACCACTGTCAAGTACTACCAAGCCCTGCATCGGGAAAGACAACACGTTTCCTTTACGCTCCATACCTGCTGCTGCAAAGTATAGCATACCATAGTTCGTCTTGTCATAACCAGTAGGTTGAGGATCCCAACCTATCAGTTCTTGATTGTCATCGCTTAGCGTAAACATGATGGGATATCCTTTCGTAATGCAATCTTCCAGCTTATAGATGTTAGCCTCTTTAGCCTTCAGCACAGGTTGATCCCAACCCTCGCCAAATAATTGAGATGCATAGTAGCCTGTACCTATATTGAGCCAAGTATAGTCACGCTTTATATTGACCGTCACCTTAGGTGAACCATAAACGTAGGAATCTTCTTCAGGAATGGTAATAGTATAAGATGCAGTAGTACCCACAGCTATGTCAAACGCAATCTTTACTTCTTTGAGTGCTTCACCGGCAGCAAAATCAATCGTTGTCGGTACTGTTACGTTCTCCGCATCTGTAGTCAAGTGAATAGATGCAGCCGCATCTGTTTTCTGACGGCCGATTTTGACCACAAAAACCTGTTCATCATTCGGATAATAAGTCAAATCAGTGTTATCAGCATAAATATAAGCTTGTACACCCTCGGTAGGAACCGGAGAAGGCTCCCACTCCACACCGTCTGAACAAGCCGTCATAGCCAAACCGCATACGGCCAAGCCCAAAAACAATTTATTGAATATCTTATTCATATACAAATTCTATTAAAAGTTAGTTCATTGGTTAATTGTTACCCGGTGCAAACTCCCCTATCGGAGTAGGACGTTTAGCAATAGCACCGGACGGGTCCGGATTGTTCATTCCCTGAAGGGCAGTATTTGAATCGACCTCGGTCTTAGGAATCATCAATGTCCAGTTGGGCTTCACACCTTTACAGTTTATCTTGAAGATATCTTCTATAAAGTTGGTACCCTCATAATTCTGAATGACATCCGGTTTCAGACGTTTAGCCGTGGGGAATGCGATTCCCTCACCCCAGAACTCGATACGCATCTGTTTCAACACCTCAAGTTGGAAATTACGCAAATCACCCGTACTGAAATTGTAATTGCTCTGGCGGTACTGCTTCATAAAGTTATTCAACAACTGTACGCCTGCTGCCACATTCTGGCTGGCACCTACTGCTTCAGCCTCTATGAGATACATCTCTTCCACACGCATCACGGGAATATCTGCAGCCGCACCCACAGAATAAGTGTTATAGTCACCACCCACGGGGCGGAACTTCAATGACATATAATCCGGTTGTTCATCCAGCCATGCATTGCCTCTCACTGACTGGTAAGCGTAAGTACTTCTGTCCGGGTCAAGGTAAGAATATTTGCGGAAATCGGTAGCAGGAATCGCGTCATAAAGTGAACGTGCCATCTGGAGCTTAGACAAAGAAGCATATCCCCAATCCGCTTCATTGGAAATGTGACCAATGAAATTAGCAAGATTACCCATATTGGAAGCCGTGGGGTGAAGGTACCACATCCATGCAGAAGTAGCCGTATTGAAACCGGTAGTGGGATTATGCCACTGTGATTCGCTCATAGGTGTTGCTCCCGACTTATCAATAGCCTTGCGGGCATACTCGGCAGCTTTAGCAAACTGACCATCCCACATATATACCTTGGCCTTCAGACCATATACGACCGCCAAGTCAGGGAAGTTCTTACTGACAGGTGTATAAGACTCCAGACCTATCTCTGCCTTGTCAAGGTCGGCAAGAATGAAATTCACCAATTCTTCGTGGGTTGCACGCGGATTGCTCTTCGCAATGTCGTTAGTTGTTGCCTCAGTCACGATGGGCACCGTCAGCCCCAGTACCTTGCTACAATCGGTATAGATGTTTTCTACCGGTTCGAAAAGTACCATCAGCGTATAATAGTCCAATGCACGGAAAGCATGGGCTATACTTCCAAGCCCACGCATTTCATCGGTAATTGTGGGATCAGTCACATCAACGGCCGCAATCACGTCATTGGCCGATTTAACGAACTTATATAGGGTGAAGTAAGGCAAATATGAATAATAGCCGGTGTCGTTCATACCATTATTGGCATTGAAGCGCCACCACCAGTCATATCCGTAATCCGTAGCCACGACATCACCCAGCAGTTCTGTCTGGGCCAACATCAATGAGGGATAAGCAAGGTCGGTCTCATGTGTTTGCTTACCGTACACTAGATAGCCTTGTACCATTTGCGATGGCAAGCCATTAAGCGAAGCCTCAATCGCTGTTGCCGATGCACCAATCTGATCGGAGGTCGCTGTAGAATCTTCGGGAAAAACCTCTTCTATACAGCCGGTCAATACCGTGGCCGATACGACCATAACCGAAAATAGTTTGAATATATTCTTCTTCATAATCATTGTAATCTATATATTAGGTTTAGAACTCAAATGACACACCACCGGAGATGGTACGCATCGGTGAATAGAAAGTAGCATTGGTTGTCTCGTCGTATGACTGACGTGGGTCGAACCCTTTACGTTTAGACCAATAGAAAACATTTTCTGCCGACATATACACGCGCAATGAGTTGATGGCCAACTTTCTTGTCCACTTGGAAGGTAACGTGTAGCCCACATTAATATTCTGGATATTCAAGAAGCTTGCATTTGTCAAGAAGCGCGTAGACATTGCCCCTGAATATTGGTCGTTCATCTGGAAACGAGGGATATTAGTATTTGTGTTCTCAGGAGTCCATGAGTTCAGCAAATCCTTATGGTAGTTGTAACCAGCCGTACCATAAGGTGACGACATAAAGTAAGCATACGTACCATCATATTGCTTACCACCAATCTGGTAAGTGAAGTTTATGCCGAAGTCCACGCCATATACTTTCAGTTTGGTACCGAAACCACCATACACCTTAGGTATTGAGCTTTCCTCTGTGATGTAATAGTCAGCCTGAGCATGATTCGTAGTCGTTTCACGTCCGGTGATATTGCCGGCCTCGTCCTTGACATTCTTATAGAACAAAGACTCACCCTTTTCATTCACTCCGGCATACTCCTTCAAGCGCCATGTAAACATAGACAAATCCTCACCAATGAAGAAGCTTCCGTTAGAATAGCCCTTATATCCTTTTCCATCAGCTGTATACTCAGTAGTAATCAACTTATCAGGATCAAGCATCGTAATACGGTTCTTCAAGGTTGAAATGTTCACATTCACATCCCACGTAAAGTTACGTGTATCGAAGATATTCACATTGAAGTCCATTTCCACACCACTATTGACCATGTTACCAACGTTGTCCATATAGGAAGCATAACCCAATGATGGAGCCACGGTAAATGAGAACAACATATCCGAAGTCTTACGTCTGTAGTACTCGATGCTACCGGTTACACGGTTCCACAACTGGAACTCTGCACCGATATTGAAGTTAGTGTTGGTTTCCCAAGTGATGTCTTTAGTGCCCTTAGATTTAAATGAAGTACCAAGGCTGTTGTTAGAGTTGATAATGTTAAATCTATCCGTATAGAGGAAGTCACCGATATTGTCATTACCTTGTGAACCAATAGAAGCCTTCAGCTTCAGTTCCTGCACCCATGAAGCATCAAACCAGCTTTCTTTGTTGATAAGCCACGCACCGCCTACCGACCAGAATGTACCCCAGCGATGGTCCGGATGGAAACGGCTGGAAGCATCACGACGCAAAGAAGCCGAGCCGAAGATGCGTTCGTCATAATTGTATTGCAAACGGCCGAAGAAACCTTCATTGTTACGACGCTCTTTATAGGAAGAAGCACCTTGTCCGTCGATAATGGCACCGTCCAATTCCTTATTGCCTTGAGAGAACATCTGCGACTTGCTGGCCCCAAGTTCATAGTAGCGATAATCATAATATTCGTGACCTAAAAGAATATCGAAGTTATTGTCGCCAAACGAACGGGCATAAGAAACAAGTTGTTGCAGGTTGTAATCGTAAGTACGTGTATGATACTTACTCACTGTACCGCCAGTGGAGTCGAACTGCCCGTAGTAAGGATTGTAAACGTAACTATGACGTGTCTCATCCAAGTTGAAAGCACCATTGAATGTCACCTTCAGGCCTTCTATAGGAGTTATATCTACAAAGGCGTTGCCGTTAATGGCATTTCCTTCAGAGTTTCTGGTATTTAGTTTATTGTCTAGAATAGGGTTGGCATCAGCAATGAAAGGACGCTGCATACCTGCATTGATACCACTACCGTAGTCCATCATTCCAATACCATTATTATCCACCATGATGCTGCCGTCAGCATTGCGCACGTAGGCGGGATAGATGGGAGCCATTTGGGTAACAAACGCCCATATATTACCGGTAGACGAACTGGTACCATTGTTACTCAACGAGTTAGAATCAAAACGTGCATATCCCATATTACCACCAATCTTCAACCACTTCTTTGCCTGATAGTCGGCTTTCAAACGGCCTGTCAAACGTTTCAGGTCAGAGCCTTCAGTGATACCCTCATTTCCAAGATAACCTAAAGAAACATAGAAAGAGGACTTTTCATTGGCTGCGCTCACCGAGAAGTTGTATTCCTGACGCAGACCGGTACGCATTCCCACATCTTCCCAATCATCCGGAGTCAGCAGATAGTCACGTCCTTTATAATTCACAACTCTACCCAATGTGGCGTTGGGATTAAGTTTACCGTTCTGACCGATGAGGAATTGCCCATCGGGAACTGTATATACATTGTATCCCAATCCACCGTTGGAGCCAAACAGATTCTTGTTTGCCTCAAGCCATGCAGCTTGGTCATTCATTCCCGTTGACTTATAATAATTGTTCATGGCACGATAATGCATCTCGTAGTACATGCCAGGATTGTCAATCACTTCATATTTCTGCAACGCTCGAGTGTTAGCACCCCACTTAGCATCAAAAGTCACCTTAGCCTCTCCCGACATATTGGCCCTTTTGGTAGTGATGATAATTACACCATTAGCACCACGAGCACCGTAAAGAGCATTGGAAGCCGCATCCTTCAATACTGTCATTGACTCAACGTCGTTAGGATTGATATTATTAATATCACCGCTATAAGGAGCGCCGTCCACAATAATCAGAGGGTCATTCTTTGCATTGATTGAGCTAAAACCACGAATCTTGATGGATGACTTTGAACCCGGAGCACCGTCATTGGAAGTCAGTGTCACACCCGGCACAGCACCTGCCAAGGCATCAGTAACATTCGTCACTTGCGACTGCTCCAGCTTTTCGGTACCAACCACCTTAGCCGAACCCGTAAATGCAGACTTCTTTGCTGTACCGAAAGCAACCACCATTACCTCATCAAGCATCTCAGTATCAGACTTCATCACCACTTTTACGCTGGATTTTATTGCCACCTCCTGGGTCTGCATACCAATATACGAAATTACCAGAGTTTTCGCGGAACTACAACACTCTTATTTTATTAATAATCAAGCGATTATACCATGTAATAGAAATCACTATAGCGAAATTTCCTTTCTCACAAGGTGTATGTATAGGGGTACAATGTATAAAACCTTACTGCTGTGATACTATTTGTTGGATTAATGACTTGGTTATCATATGTATATCATAAGGTTAATACGTTGCTTAAAGATTTTAAATGATTCTTCCTCTTATATGAAGAATATCTTTTGTCAACATCTATCATCCTAGCTGCTTTCAATGAAGCATTTACTCTACATTGTCATTTTATTAGCGAAAGTACTAAAGTCTATGTAAAAGAATATTTCAATAGCTTCAAAAAACAGTAAACTCAAAACTTTGTGATTAGCTAAACAATCAAGACAACTGTTGTTTCTTCATAACAGTTTTCATCATTTTTGCTTCCACACTTCCACCCGCTCCTTGTATCCCTCTATTCATCGGCATTACAGACGCTGTGGAAGCAATGCAAAAGTGTGGAAGCAAAATTTGCTTCCACACCTCCAATCAGTCTTAAATATTGATAACACACCAATGTCAATCTTCTATTTACACTATACTATACTTAATTGATTCTCAGCAATTTCTTACTGCAAAATTTTGCAAACCTATTGCAGCGATACTGCAAAACTGTTGCAGTGGTACTGCAAACTAATATGCAGCGCGGCTGCAAGCAATATGCAGTGATACTGCAAACAATATGCAGTGGTACTGCAAAACGTATGCAGTAAGTTTGCAGCGAGCAAACTGAAACTGAATAGTGAATGAACAGACTTTAAAGGAGAAGTATATGACTAACGATATGAAAGTGTAGTATTGGCTATGCTAAGTTCGTGTTTTTTTAGGCAAAGGCATGAGTGCATGGTTCTTTTCTAAATCATGCACTATAGTCATATCCATTACATTTGTATACACTTGTGTGGTTTTAACACTTTTATGCCCCAATAATTTTTGCACCGTTGTGATGTTTACTCCATTATAAATCAATAGTGTTGCATTAGTATGGCGAGCAGTGTGAAATGAAATTTTTTTTGATAAACCAGCTAGGCGGGAAATCACAATTAAATCCTTGTTCACATTAGAGTTATCCCTTAAATGAAAGAAGCTTTGTAAGTCATCCCGATATTTGTCCAGAATAACAAGCCCTTTTCCTTCGAATAAGAGATAAAGAGGTAATCTGACTTCTGTACTCGTCTTTATGGATTTATAAATTAGCCAGGTTTCTTGACGAATCTCCACGATGTTATCGGGTGATAAACTGATAAAATCAGAATATCTCATTCCTGCATAGCAACAAAACAAGAATGCATCTAAAGTCTTTTGCAATTTAGTATATCTGCCAGCCAAGCTTAATTTCTCCAACTTCTCCAACTCTTCAGGAGATAAGTGCGTATGCTTGTTTTCTATAGTTTTAATCTTGTACTTTCGAAAAGCGTATTTTTGTATCTCCATATAATCCTTGTTGATGGCGACATTTATATGTCGCTTCAGATGCTTCATATGTTTGGCTATCGTATTTGTGTGATAACCTCTTGATTGCAAGAAATATTCAAAGGAGGATATGAATTCGAATGTTAAATCAGAAAAGGTTACATCCTTTTTGAACTGTTGTAATAATGAAAGAGTGGAGAGATGATTTCGTTTTGTGCTTTCTTTTAGAGTAGAGTTTGCTATCTCTTGCCTAAAAAAAGGAATAAAAGAGGTTTTGTTTTCGCTTGTGCTCAAAACATCCTTTAGTAACTCTAATGAAATACGCCTTCCTTGCTGCCACAATTCCAACTCTTTTTTTTCTATCATAGCCATGAACTCATATATCAATCTATTCAGCGCATCTGCATTAGGATGATTCTTCACAATAAGCTTTTTATTGTCCCACTGTTCTGGCTTTAAATAAACTTTGGTTAAAAAATACTTTTTCTTTCTGTCCAAATAGGCTTCTACTTGTACCAATGCCATTCCTTTTTTATTCAGGCTTCTTTTTCTGTTGTACACTAGATTGTAAATAATCTTACTCATTTTACTTGATTTTAATTAATACCAATAACAAATAAGACGATATTCTGTGCTCGATGGGATTAGAATAAGAATTAATATCTCTAAAAAGTGTCTTTTTGTGTTTAGCTATTAATCGGTATTTAGCCTCCGGGAACTCTCAATTTGTTTCAAAATCAGGTCCGTTCTCTGTTTTAGCGGCTTATTTATTAACCATTTTGTTTTAAAATATGTGTATTTCTTGGAAAAATCATCCTAAAAGAGAGAATCATAGTGATAGTAAACATAAGCCAGTTTAGGTTTTTTAAGTGTGAAAAATCTGTTATTAAGCATAAAGTGACATATTTAATTAACAAATTGATAGATTTACAAGGTTTTTTCAATAAAATAGTTGTTCGTTTCAGTTTTATTAATATATTTGCACTTTGTTAGAGTAAAGAAACAATTAATGTAAAGTTAAACTTTAAGAGAGAATTTATGAAAAGAAAATTAATGCTGTTATTGGCCTGTCTTTTTGTCGGAATAGGCCTAGTAACTGCCCAAACCCAGAAGGTTACAGGTGTTGTAATTTCTGAAGAAGACGGGCAGCCAGTTATTGGAGCCTCTGTATTGGTAAAAGGTACACAAATTGGTGCTATTACCGGTGTAGATGGTGATTTTACATTACCAAACGTACCAAGTTCCGCGAAAACTCTGGTGATTTCGTACATCGGTATGAAGACTCAAGAAGTGGTAATCAAACCGAGCGTAAAAGTGGTTATGATTCCTGATACAGAGATACTTGATGAAGTAACAGTAGTGGCTTATGGCACTAAACGTAAACAAGATTTGGTGGGTTCTATCAGCAGTGTAAAGAATGAGATTATCAGTAATTCACAAGCTACATCCGTGTCCAATGCACTAGAAGGAGCTGTGGCTGGTTTGCAAGTTGTAAGTTCTTCCGGCCAGCCGGGACAAGATGCCAATATCGTATTACGCGGTATCGGTTCTATTTCGGCCAGCAACAATGCACTGATCGTAGTAGATGGTGTGCCCTTCAACGGCAAGTTGTCGGACATCAACCCTACAGACATTGCTTCAGTGAACGTGTCGAAAGATGCTGTATCCAACTCTTTGTATGGTTCCCGTGCAGCAGGTGGTGTGGTCATGATTACTACCAAGACCGGACGCAAAGACAAGGTGGCCATCAACTTTAACGGCTCCTGGGGGGTGGCACAGCGTGCGTACAAGGACTATGATATGGCTACTGATCCGGGAGAGTTCTACCGTTTGTCTTGGTATGGTCTTCGTAACACCTATTGGGCAGCCGGAAACTCCATTGAAGAATCTAACTTGGCAGCCAGCCAGGATTTGCTGGGCGAACTGGGTAATTACAATGCTTACATCATCCCGCAGGGAGAGTATCTGGTAACCCCCGATGGGAAACTTAATCCCAATGCACGTCCGCGTTATAATGATTCGTTTGCCGATGCCTTGTTCGACAATGCCTTCCGTCAAGAGTACAATGTATCTGCATCGGGTGGTAATGACCGCACAGATTACTATGTATCTATGGGCTTTCTGGACAATGACTCTTATGTGCTAGGTTCTTCTTATGAGCGCTTTACGGCTCGTGCCAACGTTAACTCTCAGTTGAAATCCTGGTTGAAGGTAGGTACCAATGTAGGCTATTCCAAAGCAACTCAGAATGGTGTACAAGAGAATGCCGGAGCTGCCTCCAATCCTTTTGAGGTGGCACGCTCTTGGGCTCCCATCTTCCCGGTTCATGCCTATGATGCAGAAGGTAATATGAAATATTATGAGGACGGAAGTCCTATGTATGATGCCGGAAACGGTGAGACAGACGGTACATCTAAACGTCCTACGGCTACTAACCAGAATGTGATAGCCAATATGAAAGAGGATATTCGTGAAACTGTGTACAATAATCTGACTTCACGCTCGTATCTGGAAATCTCGTTCTTGAAGAATTTCAAGTTTACAGCAAACTACAGTTATGATTTCACGAACAGTAGCCAGACAGTATTCTACACTCCGCTCATCGGTGACGGACAGTCTTTCGGTGGTCGTGGTACAAAAGGAAGCTACAACACTACGACTACCAACTTCAACCAGATTCTGGCCTACAGCAATGTTTTTGGCGATAACCACCACTTGTCGGCCAAGATAGGTCACGAGTACTATAAGTATGAATATCAGTATTTAGCAGGACAGAAGACCAATTTCTTTAATCCGAACAATCCGGAACTGGACAACGGTGGACAAATGCAATACATTAACAGCTACACGGCAAACCATAACATCGAGGGGTATTTCGGTATGGCAGACTACGACTATAGCAACAAATATTATCTTTCTGCAGCCTTCCGTCGCGACGGTACTTCCCGCTTCTTGGACCGCTGGGGTAATTTCTGGTCGGTAGGTGCCGCTTGGCGTATTTCCAACGAAGCATTCATGGAGGGTACAAACTCTTGGTTGAACGACTTGAAACTGCGTGCGTCTTATGGTACCCAAGGTAATGAAAGCATCCTTTCGGAGTATGACTATGCCTATGTGTACACGCCTTATCAAGACCAATACACAGTTACTTGGAATGGTTCAGAGTTGGGTTATTCACCGGAATTCTACGGTAATCCGGACTTGACTTGGGAAAAGCAGAAGACTTTTGACGTGGGAGTAGATTTCCGTCTATTCGACAGAGTATACGGTTCATTCGAATATTTTTATCGTCGTACAGACGATATGCTCTTCAAGCGCCCTGTAGCTTACTCTACAGCCGGACGTCCGTATAATTGGGAAAACCTGGGTGCGATGAAAAACACTGGTATAGAGTTTGAAGTGAATGTGGATATTTTCAATCAGCCCGACCTAAAGTGGACGGTATCGCTCGTGGGATCTCACTACAAGAACCGCATCGTGACACTGCCCGAAGAAAACCGTGAAAATGGTATCACTTCCGGTCCGTTCAACCTGCGCGAAGGTAAGAGCCGCTTTGAATACTATACTTATATGTATGCCGGCATGGACGAAAAAGGAAATGCCATGTGGTACATGGATGAGACAAACGAGAAAGGGGAAGTGACAGGCCGTACTACCACCACCACTTATGCAGACGCAACCCGCTACTTCATTGGAAAATCTGCACTGCCCGATTTCAACGGTGGTTTGAGCACTACTTTCTCTTACAAGGGAATCGACCTTTCTATAGCAACGGCTTTCCAAATTGGTGGCTATGCTTATGACTATTCTTATCTGTCCGGCATGAGCTCTTCATTCTACGTAGGTCATAATAAGGATATGTGGAAAACATTCAACCCTGAGACCGGTCAAGGTTCACTTCCTATTTGGAATGCTGACAATGCTTCCAACTCTTTCACTCAGCAATCAGACCTCAATCTGATAAAGGCCAGCTACTTCAGCATCCGTAACATCACTTTGGGCTACACATTGCCGAAGAACCTGATGCAGAAATTGGGTGTTGAGAAACTGCGTATCTATGCTACGGCAGATAATCTCGGCTTGTGGTCCAAACGTCAGGGATTTGACCCTCGTGTGGCAATGGCTGGTTCTGATGATGAATATGGAGGCTATTCTCCGATGCGTGTGATTTCCGGAGGTATCAACCTTACATTCTAAACTAAAAAATAAAATTGTATATGAAGATAATGAAATATATGATGCAGGTGCTTCTTGTTGGGGGCCTGCTTACATCTTGCATTGAAGATGCTGATGTTACCGCTTATTTGACTGAAGACCAACTGGGCAATGTGGCTCAGGAAGATCCTGATAAGGCTTTTTCAGCTGCTGTGGCAGGTATGTATACTGATATGCAACAGTATGTTGACGTCAATATGAGTCACAACTATTTCGGTCAAAAGAGTTTTGATTACTTAACATCGCTGATGGGCAACGATATGATTATGACCGGACGTTTCGCCATGAGTATGTATCATTATTTGCTGGATTACTGGCAACAGAACTATACTCCGACCAACAACCGTTGGAAAGAGTACTATCGCGTCATAGCCAATGCCAACAATATCCTCAAGCTGATTGACCCCAGCAGTGAAGATCCCGCCAATTTGAAATATCGTGCCATTGCCCTTGGTTTCCGTGGCTATGCCTACTTACAACTGACTTACTTATATCAGCATTCCTACTATACCGGTGCGGATGGAACGAAATGGGGCCGTGGAGAGAAATATGACTTCTCCCAGTTTCCGTGTGTACCGCTTATTACAGAGGATACAGAAGGTGACCAGCCACGTGCTACTGTAGCCCAAATCTATGAACAAATCAAGAGTGACCTTACTACTGCTTTCGACTTGTTCAAAGATTTGGATATGACGCGTACTTCCTCACCCACTGATATGGATGGCTGCGTGGTAGCTATGCATTTGGCTCGTGCGAACATGGTTATCCATGAATGGGATGAGGCGATAAAGTATGCGCAAGTGGTGATTGATAATTTCCCTATATTGCAGAGTGAAGACCAGATACTCCAGGGATTCAGTAATATCAGCTTGCCGGATGTAGTATTCGGTAGCGATGTTACAGCAGACAATAGTACAACTTATATGTCTTTCTTCTCGCAGATGGATACTTATGGCGATGGTTATGCCGGCATCGGTGTATGGCGCGCTGCCTTTAAGCCATTAGTAGACCGTATCGCGGATACTGATATCCGTCTGCAATGGTTCTGCTGCGACCGCTCTACTGGTGTAACAGATGCTTCCGGTAATCGTATAACATTGATTCGTGACACTCAGTCTCCAGTTGCCGTGGAATACCAAGCTGTAAAATTTATCGGTACAGGTCGTGATAACATCAAGGCCGGTGTGTTCAGCGGATGGGAGCTGGGAGATTATATTTACCTGCGTTCAGAAGAAGCTTACATGATAAAAATGGAAGCTTTGGCTCACAAGGGTTCTGTAGAAGCAGTGACTGAACTGAATAGCTTTATGAAGACTCGCCAGCCCGATTATAATTACACTTTCACGAACAAGGCTGACCTGATAGAGGAAATCATTTATCAGAAACGTGTAGAGTTCTGGGGTGAAGGTTTGGAATATATTGATAATCGTCGTTTGAATATTCCTGTAGATCGTACAGATGAAACTTGGGGCGCAGAAAATAATAATCACTTCTCTGCCGGTAAGTTCCGTTATAACCAAGAAGACAGGCCGTTCCTTTACCAATTACCTCTCTCTGAAATAGAGAATAATTCTCAGCTTTCTCCGAGTGACCAGAATTAATACTTCAAAGGACATGTTATACGGAAAAATGACACAGAAGCGCTATCTGTGCAGACTAATCAAGTTGCATTACCCCAACAATAATAATGCGGCAATTATGATGATTCATCCGGTTGAACATACCGGAATTTCATAATAAAGTGTTTTTGAGAAGCCACTCATTGTGAAATGGGTGGCTTTTCTTCTCTTAATCCTACAAAAGACTTCAGGGGAAGTGTTATTTCAAGATTACATATCTTCCAAAAAAAACCCTTTATAAGAAACAGAGCAGTTTTCCCATTCTTTGTTGATTGTGAGAAAATATTCTCCTTTTTTCTTCAATATCCCCCAATCTATCCGTTCATTATTGTGTTCAATTTTTACCTATTCGTAAAATGAAAAAATACAATGCCGGTCTTCCATCCGTTGGCTTCAATAAAAGTGAGGTCTTACCGATACGCCTAAAACCGTCATTTACGATTCTTCTTGAGACTGTTCTGCTATATTCTTTAAAACTGCCAATTCTTTTTTCGACTATAGAATTTCATAATATACCTTATCATTTTACACCAAGTCCACTATTATCGTAATGCACATTACGATAATACCAATTAGAGACGATAATTTGTATAAAATGAATTTCTCCTTGAACTTTTACACAAGAAACTATAAAGTAATTTATTAAGCTCCTTTAGAAATGATCTCATAAGTTCATTAGTTTTTTATACAGCAAACACAGATTTCCTATATTTGAAATAGGAATAAACTAATATTTATCTCTATCTGAAATGGGAATGGTTATTCTGTAATTTGAAATAGTATTTACATGAAATGCAATATTCTTATGGATGAAATAAGTAATACAAGTAAATATTCAACGAAAAATAAACAAATAATAGATATTGACATAATTACCCATTCTTTTAAAAAGAGGAATACTAATTTTACAACCGTAGTACATTAATTGATACTCAAACAGCTATTAATCAAAATATTACATTTATTAATGGTATCACATAAGTAAGGTTTTGTTTATTGTAGACCCATATAGGACAGCTTTGAAAAGAGTATTCCTTGTTTTAGCCAATTCTTTGACTTATTGTATATTCTTTATTATCAATATATTATACACATTGTAGTTCCGCGAAAACTCTGGTGATTTCGTACATTGGTATGAAAACTCAAGAAGTAAGTATTAGGGCAAATATGAAAGTATCAATGAAGCCCGATACTGAAGTTCTAGACGAAGTGGTGGTTACTGGCTATGGGGTACAACGAAAGGCATCGTTTACCGGAGCAGCAGCAGTTGTAGGCAAGGATGTCCTTGCTAAAAAAACTGATGCTAATTTCGTAAAAGCATTGGAAGGTGCAGTACCTGGTATCCAGATGAACAATTCAACTAGTATGCCAGGTATATGGGGATCTATCTATGTACGTGGTCGGGGTTCACTCAATTCAGGGACTCAGCCACTCTATGTTATTGACGGTATGCCGGTTGATTCTGATACCGATGATAATTCACTTACTTACTCTACAAATAATACAATAGATCCGATGTCTTCGCTTAATCCTGCTGATATCGAAAGTATTACGGTATTGAAGGATGCAGCGGCTACTGCTATCTATGGTTCACGCGCCGCTAATGGAGTAATTGTTGTTACCACTAAAAAAGGTGCGGAAGGCAAATTCAACATTAACCTCGATATTAAACAAGGATTTGTTACTACTGCCAATAACAATATGGATTTTGCTAATGCACAGCAAACTATGAAACTTTTCACTGATGGCTACACTGCAGCACAAGGAGGAGATTGGCAGGAAAATTACAATTACTTGGCAGATGATTACTTTGGCTGGGATCGTAAATCTTCCTACGACTGGATGGATGCTATCTCTCGTAAAGGTTATTATCAAGATTACAATTTGAATATGCAAGGACGTACCGGTTCCACTGGTTATTATGTCGGTTTAGGCTATTTGAACACAGAAGGCCTAATCATTGGATCTGATTTAGAACGTTTTTCTGGACGCCTCAATTTGGATACAAAATTTAAATGGGCTACTTTGGGGGTGAATTCATCATATAGCTATACTACACAAAACGGTTTTTCCTTATCCACAGCCGGTTCTATGAGTAGCCCTCTTACAGCAGCTGTTTCCAGCCAAACTCCTATGGACCCTTTTTACGACTCAGAAGGCAATTATGCTAATATCAATAATTATAATCCATTAGCATTAATGGATGAGAAGACCGGTGAGTTAAATCAAAGTAATACTCAAATGGTGAATTTGAATCCTTATTTCCAAATAGATTTTGGTAAGGGAATCTATGCAAAAACAACATTAGGAGTAAATATCAATGAACTGCGTCAATATCAATATTGGAGTGCACTTTATAACCCGCAAGCTCAAGATTATAATGGCTTAGGACAGCAATATAATTCAAAGAGTACGGTTGTTACTTGGAATAATATTATTGGTTGGAATTATAAATTTGCCGACAAACATGATATTAGCCTGATGTTGGGTCAAGAAATGCAAAAGAAGAGTTATTTCTATGAATATTATGCTAAATCTGATTTTCCGTTTGCTGCTTCTGGTATGCGTGACCTTACAACTGCTGGTACTGACCAGGGAAATGAGTATTACAAGCAAGAGGCGCGTTTAGCGTCTTATTTCGCGGATGTGCACTATTCCTATGCTGATAAATATTATCTTTCTGGTTCTTTCCGCCGTGACGGTTCATCTGTATTCGGTACAGACAATCGTTGGGGTAATTTTTGGTCAGTAGGTGGTAAATGGCGTATTTCGGGGGAAGAGTTCCTGAGTGAAAACGAAATCATAACAAATGCTACGCTTCGTGCGTCTTATGGTACAGTAGGTAATCAGGATATTAGCTGGTATGCTGCCCGTGGATTTTATTCATCAGGATACAATTACAATCAAATGCCCGGTATGAGACCGACAAGTATCCCTAATCCTGAATTGACATGGGAGGTTTCTAAGAAATTTGATATTGGTTTTGACCTTTCATTCCTGCAACGTATTCATTTGACCTTCGATTTCTATAACGAAGAAACTTCTGATGCCTTGTTTGAAATACCTTTGTCTATGACTACCGGTATCTCAAAAACTTATCAGAATATCGGTTCTATCCGTAATCGGGGTATTGAGTTCTCGATAAATACTTCCATCATTCAAAATAATGATTTAAATTGGAACTTCTTCGCCAATCTGACATGGAACAAGAACGAAGTAATAAAGCTATCTACTGATGACCCTCTAGAATATACATATCAAATCATTGAACAAGGACATCCTTACAGCCAGTTCTACATGAAAGAATATGTAGGTATAGATCATGAGACCGGTAAACCATTATGGTACCTTAATAAAGAAGGTGACGAAACTACATCTGATTACAATGCAGCTGCCAAACGATACGTAGGGGATGCCGACCCCAAGGTATTGGGAGGCTTTGGAACCAATCTTACATGGAAAGGAGTTGATTTCAACCTTAACTTCAATTACCGTTTAGGAGGAAAAGTCTATAATTCAGGAGCTGCTTTTACCGGCTTTGGTATGGCATTCCGTACACCGCTTGAGGATGTAGCCCTTAACTCATGGACGCCTGAGAATAAGAACGCTAAATATCCTCAATATATTTACCGTGATCCCAATAACGCTACAGCTACATCTTCCCGTTATCTTTATAGTGGCAACTACCTGCGTATCAGTAATGTTACATTGGGATATACACTACCTAAGACATGGACGCAAAAAGCATTTATCCAGAAGCTACGCGCCTATGTATCAGTAGATAATCTCTATACATTTACAGCAAGTGATTTTGTAGGATATAATCCAGAGACTTCTGCTAATGGTGTCATTGCATGGCAATATCCTGCTACGTGTACCTTCATCGGAGGTATTCAGCTCACCTTCTAAAAGATAGTATAACAGTAATTAAAAGCAATATATGAGTATGAAAAAGAATATATTAAAGACATTCATCATATTAGCCTTAGGAGCTGGTATTTCAGGATGCGGAAATAGTTTCCTAGAAACCAACTACTACAAAGGCATTGATGTGGAAACGGGATTGTCTACGGTTGACAATATCTCGACGGCACTTAATGGTACTTACTATGATTTGTTCTATTACTATTTTGCCGGAAATTATGCAATCAATATCGGTGATATTCCAACTGATATAAGTTATTGGAATGGTAAAACCGGACACTTTGATGGTATATACACTTATACTTATACAGATACAGACACCTACCTGAAAGCAATTTGGGAATATGGTTACAAGACTGCTGATAATGCAGCCCGTGTTATTGAGGCTTCTAAAGCTCTTTACGAAAATGTCGCAGCAGAAGAAAAGTCTGAACTAGATCGCTGTATGGCTGAAGCCTATGCTTTGCGTGGGTATGCACAATTAATGTTAGTCAATGTCTATGCTCATCAAGTAAAAGTGAATGGTACTGACCATTCATCTGCTCCCGGCATCGTATTGATAGACAAACCTATTGAAGCTCTTTCTCAGGTTAGCCGTTCGACAGTTGGACAAAGTTATGAAGCTATTGTATCGGATTTCAACTTGGCAATAATGCACTTTGATGCCGCTGGGGGTGATAGGCAATCCTTGGTATTTTTCAATAAAGCTGCTGTATATGGTTTGTTGGCACGTACACATTTGTATTTGGAAGATTGGGACAAGGCAATGCAATATGCACAAATTGCTCTTGACGAAAAAGGAATTGCCGAATTAACCTATGGTACCGCTAAATACAAGGCATTGTATAATAACGAGGCATCCAACACTGAAAGTATGTTTGCATTAGCCATTACCCAAACAGACAACTGGTCGGCTAATTCGTGCGGTACATTGTGGTCTAGTTACAACTATAGTCCGAGTCCTAAATTGCAAGCCCTTTATGGTAAAAACGATTGTCGTACAAGTATCTTCGAATGGGATGCTAAATCTTCTCCAACTGTGCCTATATTCAAAGCTGGTAAATTTTCACATTATGATTCTGGTAACCCTGCTTATGGAACCAATTATATTGTGAATGCTCCTGAAATGTTTCTAATAATCGCAGAAGCAAACTTAAAAGGTTCAAACGGCAGTTTAACCAAAGCACAAAATGCCCTGCTAACAGTAGCTAAGCGTAATGCAGATATTACATCTGTATCTGATTTGCCTGCTACATCTGATGGCTTAATGAAATTCCTTAAGGACGAACGTGCGCGAGAATTATTTCAAGAAGGTTTACGTTTGTATGACTTAAGACGTTGGGACGAAAATGCAGAGGTATATGCTGCTAAAGCCCCTACTGTATCATTCACTTATACTAACTACAAAATCTCCAATTTGGTATTCCCCATTCCAAGTGCAGAAATAAATGCAGGTTTTGGAGTTGAACAAAATGATTGGTCAAGTACTTTACCGAGGTAAATCGTTGGAACTTGTAAATAACGCAATTCGATTATAAAATCGGATTTTATAAATAAAGTGTTTTTGAAGAGGTTGTGTCTTTTGTGACACAACCTCTTTTTTTATTCTAGACTCTCGCAACAACAATCAACTTTTAAAAAACAATAACTATCAATTATCCATAATCTTATAAAAATATCGTATGTTTGCAATTAGATAAATGCATGAATATGGATTCTAAAAAACAACTCTACATCATTAGTGGTTGTAATGGTGCTGGTAAGACTACGGCATCTTATACTGTGTTGCCGGATGTTTTGGAATGCAAGGAGTTTGTCAATGCGGATGAAATAGCTCGTGGATTATCTCCTTTTAATCCCGAAAGTATGGCCATTGAAGCCGGACGGTTGATGTTGCAAAGAATCAATGAATTGCTGAAAAATCAACAAAACTTTTCTATAGAAACCACACTTGCCACAAGATCTTACACTCGCCTTGTCCATCGTGCACAAGAACAAGGATATAAAGTTAATTTAATATATTTCTGGCTGAGTTCGCCCGACTTGGCTATTCAGCGTGTAGCCCAACGTGTACGTAATGGTGGACACGACATTCCCAAAGAGGTTGTGCTCCGGCGTTATCAAGCAGGCATTGATAACTTTTTCAATATTTATATGCCTTGTGTGGACTATTGGCTATTGGCAGATAATAGCGAAACACCCCGTATAATTGTTGCTGAAGGTGGACGAGGAATGGAAATGCATATACATCACATTGAACGATTTAATAAAATACAAAGTTATGTCAGAGAATGAACGAAAAGAACTAAGCGAAAAGTTACATTTCGGTTTGGCATTAGCCGAACGTCGTATGCTTGAAGAAAAAGCATTGCGCAATGAATGCATTATACAAGGCTTGCCCAATGGAGAGATTAAAAGTGTACCGGCACGTATCATACTGCGTAGACTTTATGGAGAAGAGCTGAAACGATAGAAATATCCTCTCTTCAATAAACAGCAAACCTGAATTGTCTGCACGACACGAGAGCCAGTGCGGATTACAAAAGTACATTCTTTATTCCCCTGAATTATAATAAAAAATATATCCACTCAGTCTTCGTTATTCTATGTAGACTATATTCTCTTACAAGAAGACTTCCTCATTACGTTTTTGACATGCTCCAAACAGTAGTTTTTCATAGCTATAGAATTCTTTACTCCAATTACTTTGTATTTGGAATAATCTCCATTTATAAGATAGAGACAATTACATGGTGTTCTATGCATAAAATGGATAAATAGGTAGGATAGTATTTATGTAACCATTATAAATTCAATAGTATTTTACATAAGGGTTTACATTCTCATAGATGGAATAAACAACACGAGTAAATAATTGACAAAAAGCAACTAAATGATAGATATTGACAAAGCCCTTCTAGTTTTTGAGAAAAAAGATCCTAACGTTATGATTATAGCACATCAGTACAGAATTAAACACCTTCAAATCAGGATATTACCATTACAAATAGTATCATATAAGTAGATTGTCATTTACAGTGGATATGTATAGAGTATCTTCTCTAGAGGAATACTTTATTTCAGGAGCTCTTTTTGTTTATTTTGTATTGCTTATTATCAACAATATAGACATATTGTAGTTCCGCGAAAACTTTGGTGATTTCGTACATTGGTATGCAGACTCAAGAGGTTGATATTAAGCCGAATATAAAAGTATTCATGCGTTCCGATTCTGAGATGCTTGATGAGGTAATGGTGGTAGCTTACGGTACAGCAAAGAAGTCTGCTTTTACAGGTTCAGCCTCTGTGATCAAGTCTGAGACATTGGAGAAACGTCAGGTCTCCAACTTATCGAATGCACTTTCCGGTACTGTATCTGGTGTGCAGACACAAAGTACAAATGGCCAGCCGGGTACGAGTGCGACAGTTCGTATTCGTGGTATCGGTTCTATGTATGCCAGCAACAATCCTCTGTATGTAGTGGATGGTATTCCTTATGAAGGAGATATCTCCGCTGTCAATTCACAAGATATTGAATCAATGACCGTATTGAAAGATGCCGCAGCTGCTGCCTTGTATGGTGCACGTGGTGCAAACGGTGTTATTTTGGTTACTACAAAGAAAGGTAAGAGCGGTGATACGCAGATTTCTTTAGACGCCCGTTGGGGAGTCAACTCCCGCTTAGTGAAAAACTATGATGTATTGCAGAATGCAAATACCTATATGGAGACTGCATATTCTGCTTTGTATAACGGATACCTATATAATAGCGGATATACAGCAGAACGGGCTTATCAATTGGCCAATGCAGACTTGTTTCCAAAGCTGGGCTACCAAGTTTATACCATACCTGATGGACAATATCTTATTGGCCGGAACGGCAAGTTGAACCCTTATGCAACTCTGGGATATAGTGACGGTGACTATTATTATACACCGGATAACTGGTCTGATGAGATGTTCCAAAGTAATTTGCGCCAAGAGTATAATCTTAGTGTTTCTGGTGGTTCGGACAAATTAAGCTACTATCTGTCTGCCAGTTATTTGAATGATGAAGGTATTATTGAAAATTCAGGTTTCGAACGTATCTCCACTCGTATGAACGTGGATTATCAGGCTAAAAAGTGGTTGAAGCTCGGAGTTAATCTTAGCTATTCAAATGTAACAAGCCGTTCACCGGGCGATCAGGATACCGATGCTGCTACTTCTTCCGGTAATGCGTTCTTTGTTGGTAACTTTATCGCACCAATCTATCCGATGTATGTACGGAATGCAGACGGCAGTTTCCAATATAATGCCAATACTGGCTATCATGTATATGACTATGGTGATGGTTCAAGTACAAACTTCACCCGTAATTTTATGAGCATGTCCAATCCTATGAGCGGTTTCCTTTATGATACTGAAAAATATCTGATGGATATTCTGAATGGGAAATGGTATGCAAAGATTGATATCATTGACGGTTTGTCATTGACAGCTTCTTTGGGCTTGCATATTGACAACACACGCCAGCATAGTGTGGGTAACAAGTATTATGGTCAGTCGGCTTCCTATGGCGGTTCTGTTATGCAATACTCCTCACGCGTTTATTCGCTTGACCAACAATATCTGTTGAATTACAAAAAGACATTCGGCAACCATAACTTGGATATTCTTGCCGGCTATGAAAGTATGGACTTCAACACGGAAAGTCACTATATTTTAGGATATAACATGTATAGTGACAAGAACTGGACTGCATCTAATGTTATCGACCGCAAGAATGGTTCTGGCAGTTACAATGAATATGCCACAATCGGTATCATTACACGTGCCAGCTACGATTTCAATGAAAAATATTATGGTAGTGTTTCTTATCGTCGTGATGCTTCTTCACGCTTCCATCCGGATAACCGTTGGGGTAACTTCTGGAGTGTGAGTGCAGCATGGGATATGGCAAAAGAAAACTTTATCAGTCAATACGATTGGATCAACATGCTGAAGCTGAAGGCTTCTTTCGGTCAGCAGGGTAATGACAACCTCTATTATAAGGGATATACAAACTACTATCCGTATCTGGATCAGTTCACGGTTAGCGGGTCTGACGGTGTATTCTCTGATGGTGTGCTCTACTACAAGGGGAGCAAAGATATCACTTGGGAAACATCCAATTCATTCAATGTAGGTGTGGATTTCGCTCTTTTGGGAGGACGTATTGACGGTACAATCGAATACTTCAACCGCCAGACTAAGGATATGTTGTATTATAAACCGGTAGCGATGTCTAACGGTTATACCCAACTTCCTATGAATATCGGTTCGGTACGCAACTCCGGTGTGGAAATTGAATTGAACTATACTCCTATTGAAACTAATGATTTAAAGTGGGTGATCAATTGGAATGGAACATTGATGAAAAATAAGATTCTTGAGCTGCATCCGGATTTGAAAGGAGAGATGATTGATGGTTCCTATATTTATCGTGAAGGTGAATCTTTGTACCAGATGTATTTGACAAAATATGCAGGGGTAGATCCTGATTCCGGCGAAGCTCTGTATTGGGCAAAGGACGAAAACGGTGTAGAGTATAAGGATAAAGATTGGTCTGCTGCCTACAATTCCAATAGACAAGCTTCCGGTGACCTGTTGCCTACTATCTATGGCGGTGTCGGTACAACATTGGAGTTCCGTGGCTTTGATTTCTCCATCCAGTGTGCTTATCAGTTGGGTGGTACGATTTATGATAGTGGCTATCAAGCTTTCATGCATGGCGGTGACTCCCACTACATGGGATATAATTGGCACAAGGATATCTTGAATGCATGGACACCGGAGAATAGAAATACCAATATTCCGCGTGTAGATGCCATTGATAAATACACCAACTCTTCATCAGACCGTTGGTTGACAAGTTCTGATTATTTCTCTATCAACAACATCACCCTGGGCTATACTTTACCTAAGAGATGGTTGAGAAGTCTGGGTATCGGAAGCTTGCGTATTTACGGTGCGGCTGACAATGTGGCTCTTTTCTCTGCCCGTAAAGGGCTTGATCCACGTATGAGCTACACAACAGCTTCTACAGATAGATATACGCCTATACGTACTATTTCCGGCGGTTTGAAAGTAACATTCTGATAATAGTTCAATAATAAAATACAGAAAAAATATGAAGAAATTATATAAGATAACACCGTATGTTATGCTCGGTTTGATGGTAGCTGGATGTACAGATCTGGATACAGAACCGCTGAGTTCGACTATTACATCTAACCAAAAGGAAGAAGTTGTTGAATCTGATCCTTCCAGATTGGAAGCCAGCGTAGCAGCCGTGGCTGCAAATTTCACCCAATATGCCAAAATCTACACAGAAGATGACAATGTGCATAGTGATATAGGTTATCCGACCATTATGCTGGCCACGGAATCAAGAGGTACGGACATGGTGGCAGATATTACTGGTTATAACTGGTATTCCAATTCAGCCGATTACAGTGACTGCTTGAATACAAGTACAGCTACCATTGAATTCTGGGGTACATTGTACAATCAGATTTTTACAGCCAATAACGTAATCGGTACTGTAGATAACGAAACTGAAGATCCTACGTTACAATATTATCTGGCGCAGGCATTAGCTGTCCGTGCTTTTGACTATTTTACGTTGATACAGTTGTATCAGTTCAATTACAAAGGACATGAGAGCGCTATGGGTATGCCTTTGATTACAGAGCAGAATGCAACAGAAGTTGCAGCCAATGGCTGCGCCCGTTCTACTGTGCAAGAAACTTATGATTTTATCTTGGCAGACCTGAATAAAGCTATTGAGCTGCTGACAGCCACTACAAAAGAACGTGATGACAAGCGCTATGTCAGCTTGGATGTCGCTTACGGTATCCGTGCCCGTGTCTATCTGGCAATGCACAACTATGCGGAAGCTTTAAAGGATGCGGAAGCTGCACTGGCCAAAACTACTGCCACTCCATACTCCCGTGCTGATGTAAGCAAGCCTTCATTCATTAATATCGAAGACAATTCATGGATGTGGGGTATCTTGATTACAGAACAGGACCGTGTAAGTACAACCGGTATTTGTAATTTCCCTTCACATATGGGCTCTTTGAATTATGGTTATGCTTCTGTAGGTGGATGGCGTAGAATCAGTCCGAAACTCTATAGTGAGATTCCTGCCAGTGATGTCCGCAAGGGATGGTTCCTGAACGGTGAAGGTGTATCTGCCAATTTGCCTGCTGCGGCCCAAACATACATTACTGGGAAAAAGGCACCTGCCTATACACAAGTAAAGTATGGGGTGCTGAATGACCAATGGGGAACTGACAACAATGCTACGGATATAATATTGATGCGTGTTGAGGAAATGTATCTTATCAAGGCTGAGGCACAAGCTATGAGTGGTAATGTTAGTGGCGGTGTATCTACCCTTAACTCGTTTGTTACTGCATATCGTGACCCGTCTTATCAGTGTACAGCCACTACACCGGAAGCTGTGCAGGAAGCTGTTTGGCAACAACGTCGTCTTGAATTCTGGGGAGAAGGTATGGCATATTTTGATATTATGCGTCTGAACAAGGGAGTCAACCGTTTAGGCTGCGGCTTCCCGACTACTGCCGTATTTAATATTACAGCAGGTGATCCGGTTCAGATTTACAGTATTCCTAATAAGGAAGTACAATATAACCCATTATTGGAGAACAATCCGCTGGTTTCGGCACCTACACCAATACCTGATGTAGAATAATGTATATGTTAACTATTAAAAATATGGAATATGAAATATATAAATAAGATACTTAGTCTGTTTGTCATCGCACTGATAGCTACCTCTTGCGATCCTGATGCAGAAAGTTATACTCCGGGTGAACTGGAAGACGGTAATCAAGGCATCTGCTTTGTGGGCAATTACACCCAAACAGTGGAAGTTGAGCCGGGAATAACCTCTTTTGATTTAACTTTGACACGCTCCTTGACAGATGCTGCCGGTACGGTTGATGTTACTGTGATAAATAATGAAGAGAATATATTTGTATGCCCTTCCACTGTATCATTTGCTGCTGGAGAGAAAACAGCCAAGTTGACAGTTGAAACACCGTCAGCTGCCGAGGGTATCACTTATAATCTACAACTGGCTTTGAGTGGTAATGATGTCAGCAACTATTCTTCCGGATACCATGAAATATCAGTAAATTTTGCTATCTTGAAGTGGGAATCTATCGGTACCGGATACTATTTGGACGGTACAGTTGCTAATTTCTTTGGCGTAGATCCGTCTGTTCCGATGGCTGTGGAAATTGAAAAAACTACAACTGCTACCAGTACACGTTTCCGTTTTGACAGTCCGTTTGCCAAAGTTGCGACTGCACAAGATGAGGTTGGCGGTTTCAACGGTTATCCCTTTAATGAAGAGGCTGATGTAGTTCCAGGTGAATATACTTTCGTAATTGATGTGACTAAAGAAGGTGCTTCTTTGAAACCGGTTCAATATGGTATGGATTGGGGATATGGTATGTTCAGCGGTGGTTCTGTATATGGCAACCTATCTACTAATATAAATTCTTATCCTTTGGGAGTTTATAATGAAAAGGCCGGTAGTATTACCTTCCCAGCCAATTCGTTGTACGTAAGTATGGCTGACTATCAAGACGGTGGTGCATATCCTTGTACCAACCCGTCTTATCTCTACTTGAGTGCGGAAGCATACCTTAACTCTTTGGAGACAGAGTAATTTGAAAATTAAAAAAATTACATAAGAAAAGCCGGTTCACACAAAGGGCCGGCTTTTTACTTTAAATATTGATTCGTAGAGATTGAATCGTTAATTTACAGTTTTTCTTTATCCTCTGCCAACAAAAAGTTTCGCAGTGAAATCTGTTTAATTCCTTTGTAATTTCCCCCGCTTTGCATTTCATCCATTGTTACCACATATTTGGGGTAATTGTCTGCTATTTCCAAAAGATTGCCAAATTCTCGCCTAACAGTTGCATCATCGGGAAGCATATACGCTACTTGAATATAGATTTTATGGTCGTCTTTGGAAGCAATGAAATCAATTTCTTTATTACCACTCTTTCCGACATATACTTCATATCCATATCTTAACAAATCAATGCATACTACATTTTCCATTAACTTGTTGATGTCTTTTCGAAAATCGAAATGCTGTATGGAATTATGCAATCCTAAATCTTCAAAATAATATTTCTCACCAATCTCAAAGATTTTCATCCCTTGGATTTCAGCTCGTTGAATTTTGTAAATAAAGAAACTATTGCACAGTGCCTTTAGATAGTTCAGAATTGTCTGCGTAGGAATGTTGACGTGTTGCGACTTTAAATATTTACTAATATTCTGGGCAGAAAAAAGAGAACCGGTATTATCTATCAGATAAGCTACGAGATTTTCCAAAAAAGAGACATTCCGGATTGATTCACGTGCAACCACATCTTTTAGTAGGATAGTAGAGTAAACATTTCTCAAATACTCGAATATGACATTCTTGTCCATTGTTAGATTATGAATGTATGGCATACCTCCGAATGTAAGATAGAGTTTTAAACTTTCGGTGGAATCTTGACATTGATTGAAAGTTAAGAATTCCCCGTAGCTAAGTGAATGAATGGGAAATTCTATATATCTTCCTGCCAATTGAGTAGCAAGTTCACTGGACAGCATTTTAGCATTACTTCCGGTGCAATAGATATCGCATTTATTTTCGTTCAATAAACTCCGCAGACACAATTGGAATTCTTCAATCTCTTGGATTTCATCTACAAAAAGATAGTTATGATTATGCCCAGTAACCTTCTTTAAAACATATTGATAAAGATCCATGTAGTTCCTAATTTCCGTGAAGGCAAGTTGCTCTTTATCTACAAAAATGATATTGGCTTCCGGTATGTTTTTCTTTATGATATCTGATATCTGCAAAAGAATGTAGCTTTTACCTATCCTACGTTGGCCGGTTATTACTTTTATTATACTTTTATCAATAAACGGTTCAATTCTCCTTATGTATAAAGGGCGGGAGATATAATTTTTCATATTCAAACATGATTTAGTTTATATACAAAGATATAAAATATTTCAATTATAATTGAATCTTGCCGTATATATTATATATTCATCAATTATAAATAACATATGTAAAGCAAATATTTCTCAACAAAAAAATATTTTGGAACTTTTATGGATAAAATTTATCTTTCAAGATAAATTCCTCTATATAATCTATCGTTATTCTTGAATAAAAAACATTTATTGGGTTAATTAGTACATCACCAATTAAAAGAGTAGAATGAAATGTTACAATAACGCGCTCATTATCAGCTTTTAATTATTCAAAACGGTATGAAATGGGTACTTCGAGCCACTTACCTCCCTTTGCCATATACCTTTATAGATAATATACAATAGAATAAACTCTGTTCTATAGCAAACGTAAACAATTGTTTTTTAGCAATATACACTTATTGTAGTTCCGCGAAAACTCTGGTGATTTCGTTTGTTGGTATGCAAACCCAAGAAGTAACGATTAAACCTCATGTAAAGGTAATTTTGAAATCCGATTCTGAGCTGCTTGAAGAGGTTGTAGTTACCGGTTACGGTACATTTAAGAAAGCATCGTTTACCGGAGCTGCTTCTACTGTAAACACTTCCACCTTGGAAGATGTACCTGTTCTTTCTGTTGCCGACAAACTTTCTGGTAATGTCGCTGGTGTTACTTTTGGCTCAAGTTCAAGTAATCCGGGTTCTGTAAGCAGTATCCGTGTACGTGGTATGGGTTCCATCAATGCCGGAAACAATCCGCTTTATGTTATTGACGGAACACCGGTCACAAGTGGAGACTTATCCGAGTTCACTTATAGTGATGCAGGAACTGATATTTTGTCTTCACTCAATACCAATGACATCGAGTCTATCACAGTTATCAAAGATGCGGCTGCTGCCTCTCTTTACGGCTCGCGTGCTGCTAACGGTGTTGTGGTCATTACGACGAAAAGCGGAAAACAAGGCAAAACAAATGTAAGTTTCCGTTCCGACTGGGGTTTCTCAAACATGGCAATAGATTATCGTCCTATGCTCGACGGTGACTCGCGCCGCGAACTCTTATGGACCGGTCTCAAGAATTACGGGTTATACACCGGAAACATGTCCGATGCAGATGCCGCAACTTTTGCAGACCAGAACATCGAGGATTTTGCTTCAAAACCCTCGACCGGATGGACGGATTGGAAAGACCTGCTTTTCCGTAACGGTTCTCATCAGAACTACCAGTTGAGCGTATCTGGCGGTAACGACCGTACCAAGTTCTACACCTCAGCTGCTTATACCAATCAGGAAGGTATCATTTACAAACAAGGTCTGGAACGTTTCACTGGTAATGCAAACCTCACTCATAAGTTTGGAGACTTTGAAGTTCAGGTTACAAGCCAATTCTCAAAAGTAAGACAAAACAAAACTAATGAAGCTACCTCCTATGATGGACCTGTGGCCAATTACGCATTCTTCCAAAGCCCCTCATCAACCCCTTATAATGAAGACGGCACATTAAACAATGGTTGCGGCGTATTTGGAGTCAATCCTTTGTATGAAAGAGAACACAGCTCTGACGTTTATACCCTGATGAAGGCATTCAATACAATCAAGTTGACCTACAATATTTGGGACAAGTTGAATTTAAGTGAAAAGATTGCTTATGATTACGCACAAGGAACCAATGACGTTCTTTGGGACAGACACTCAAACAATGGTGCCCCCGGTGGTGTCATGCAGCGTATCGTCAATCGTAATGACCAGCTGAATACACAAACCCAGCTCTCTTACATCAACTCTTTCGGTCTGCACAATATTGACGCCCTGCTTGGTTTTGAAACACAAGATACGGAATATGCTTTCAACTACATGGCAGGCCAAGACTATCCGGGTGATTTGTACGAATTGACAAATGCCGGTTCAACAAGTGCCGAAACCAACAGACAGAGCTATCGCATGACTTCGTTCCTCGGACGTGCCAATTATAACTACGCAGACAGATATTATCTCGGTCTCAGCTATCGTACCGACGGAAGTTCACGTCTGGCAAGAGAAAACCGTTGGGGAAGTTTCTGGTCGGTTTCCGGAGCATGGAGATTCATAGACGAAAGTTTCCTGAATCCTGTCAAGAATGTATTGACAGATGGAAAGCTCCGTGTGTCATACGGTGTAAACGGAACGCAACCATCAGACTATTACGCTTATATGAATCTTTATAAATACGGAATCATATACAATGGACAGTCAGGAATGTCCATCGTCGGAATTGCAAACCCGGACCTGAAATGGGAAAAGAACAAAACATGGAATATCGGTCTCGACCTTTCATTCATCGACCGTATCTCTGTAACATTCGACTACTATCAGCGTAAAACCAGCGACCTTATATATGACCTCCCCGTATCACAAGTCGGCGGATATTATGATGGCAATTATGGGTATACCACCCCGCAAAACATCGGTTCACTGAAGAACTCCGGTTTTGAGTTGACCATTACATCAACCAATTTCAGAAACAAGGATTTCACGTGGACCACTTCTCTGAACATGGCACACAACAGCAACAAACTGACCAAATTGGATGGCCAGCAGAATGAAATCGTATCAGGACCGCTGATTCACCGTGTAGGCGAACCTTACTATTCATACTATGTTTATGAATACGCCGGAGTCGACGCCGAGACCGGTAAAGAAATGTTCTATCTGAATGACGGAACAGAGAATGCCCGCAAGACAACTACAAATATCTCTGAAGCCAACAAAACTATTGTAGGCAGGCATCAGGCTAGTATAGAAGGTGGTCTTACCAACAACCTCAAATGGAAGTTTATCGACTTGGGCTTCACTTTCACTTATTCATTGGGTGGTGATGCTTTTGACTACTCCACTTGGCAGCACTCCAATGGCGGTTCACATCTATACGGTGGTGCCGTACCGACATACTACGACATCTCAAAGATGTGGACCGGCCCGGGCGACACGAATGCCACATTGCCTAAATTTGAATATGGAAGCGTAGCTTCACTGTCTTCACGCTGGCTGATGCCTACTGATTATCTACGTCTGAAGAACCTCACATTAGGTGTAAGCATTCCGCAAAACTATATCAACAAGCTTGGACTTAGCAAGGCAAGAATTTACTTCTCGGGGTCCAACCTGCTTACATGGAAATCTAAAGACTTATTTGTAGATCCGGAAATGCGTGTAGACGGACTATGCACATTTGAGACTCCGGCATTGAGAACATATACATTCGGAATAGAATTGAATTTCTAACTAATAAAGATACGAAAATGAAAATATTAAAGACATTATACACAGCAACGCTTTGCGCAGCTATGGCAGTCAGCACTTCATCATGCCTCAACAGTTGGCTGGATCAGTCACCCGCAGACGGAATAGATGCTGAAACCGCAATCAAGAACAGCGATGATTTGGCCAATGTGCGGACGGGACTTTATGCTGCCGTTAAAGGTAACAGTAGCCTGATTAATTATTATGGACGCCTCATGTTCGTATACGGTGACATGAGAGGGGAAGATATCCAATATGAATATAACGGTGGAAGTGGAAGAGCAAACTTCTACTACTATATGGAATATACAACTGCCGACAATTTCACCACCTCAACAGCCGTATGGCAGATGCCTTATGTAGTCATAGCACGCGCCAACCGTCTGATTCAGGCAGCAGAAAGTGGCAACCTGACCGACGCGGCAGAGGCAAAAGCCACTATTGACCAATATGATGCAGAAGCAAAAGTTCTGCGCGCCATGGCACTGTTTGACCTTACACGTATCTACGGTAAACCTTATACGGTAGATCAAGGCAGCTCACCCGGTGTGCCCATCGCTACCTCCCCGCTGGAATCGACAGAAAAGCCAAGCCGCAGCACGGTAGCCCAATGTTATGAGGCTATTGAAAAGGATTTGACAGATGCAATCAACTCAAATGCACTGCCCAAAACCAATGAAGTGGGTTATGTCAACCTTTGGGCTGCCAAAGCCTTGCAGGTACGTGTATATATGACAAAAGGCGAATGGAGCAAGGCTTTATCCGTAGCTGAAGACATCATATCAAACTCGTCTTACAAACTTTGGGAACCGTCAGAATATGTTGCTGCATGGAGCAAAAGTGATGCCAATCATTCAAAAGAAATCATGTTCGAGATTTCCATCAACAACAATACTGACTGGACAGACCGTGAAGGTATTGCCTACTTATATGCAGACAAGGCTGGCGCTTCTCCCGGATATGGAGATGTAATTGTCACAAAAGACTTCTCTGACATGCTTACATCCGACCCGGCAGACATCCGTAACGACATATTATTGGCAGCGGCAGCAGGAGGATTTGACAAACGTAAAGTTTACATCAACAAAATGCCTGCTGTAAACGGAGATGTACGTTACTCCAATGTCCCATTGCTGCGCTTGTCAGAAGTTTACTTGTCAGCAGCAGAAGCAGCTTTCCAAGCCGGAGACAAGAACAAGGCTGCCAACTTGCTGAACGATATCATCTCCAACCGCACAACGGATGAAAGCAAACAAGTAACCAGCGGAAACATCACATTAGACCGCATCTACATCGAACGCCGCAAGGAACTTGTAGGTGAAGGACAGCGCTACTTCGATGTTATGCGCCGAGGTGAAACCGTTACACGCTACACGGACGTTAATGACAGAGGATGGCACGACGTATTGAGCGAAGAAGCGCGTACATTCAACCGCGACTCCAAGAAAGCGCTCCCGTTGATTCCCGTCGGTGAAATCAATGCCAATCCGAACATAGAACAAAATCCAGGCTATTAATCAATAGTAGCCTAAAGAAACTTGGGAATTTTCCCAATGTGTTTTTATAAATAAAGTGTTTAGAGGAGGTGTGCCAGTGATGGTATGCCTCCTTCTTTCAATATATCCACCAATATAGGTTTCACTCCGCTGACAAAACACTCAACGGCAATAACCATCAGGATAAGTCCCATTAGGCGCATCATCACATTGTTTCCCGTCTCACCCAAAATTTTGACCAACCGCGTGGAAGCACGCAATATGAAAAAGGTAATCAGATAAATAAAGGCAATCATTCCTATAAGAACTCCTTTCATCTGAATGGTGTGGGCATCCTGCATCAGCACAATGGCATTGGCTATGGCACCGGGACCACAAAGCATCGGAATTCCAAGAGGAGTAATGGAAATATCATCGGCATAAGTCTTGATTTCCTCGTCTTTCAGCTTCATTGGAGTATAACGGGCTTGCAGCATATCGAAGCCAATCTTAAAGATAATAACTCCACCGGCAATACGGAAACCATTGGTAGAGATACCGAAGAACTTAAAGAGGAACTGTCCCGCAAACGTAAAGACCATAATCGTAATAAAGGCAACCAAAGTGGCGCGCGATACTACCGACTGCCGTTCACGGTCCGTCATTCCATGCGTCATGGTCAAAAACACCGGCATGGTGCCGAGAGGGTTTGTCAACGTAAAGAAGGAGGTAAAACAAAGTAGAGCGAAAGGTAAGATTGTGTCCATAGCTGTATAATATACGTTTCTGCAGACAAAAGTACAATTAAAAATTTCAATGTCACAAAATCTGCATCAATTCTTTCAGATTACTGATATGATAAGTCGGTTGAAAAGGCAGTTCTTCCTTCCCGGTTACATTATAAAACACTTGGTGCATACCCACTCCTTTGGCTCCTATCACATCATTTTCCCAACTATCGCCTATCATCAAAGAATCATGCACCTCGGATTGTGTGGCAGAAAGTGCAAAATGAAAGATTTCGGGCCAGGGCTTCAAGATACCGATGTCATCAGAGAGAACAATCTTCTTAAAAAAGCGGTCGATACCTGCCGAACGCATCTTATGACATTGCAGTTCTTGGAAACCATTGGAAAGGATATAGAGGTTATATTTCCCCGCCAAATATTCCAGCACCTCATAAGCATGCGGCATCAGCCGATTTTTTGTGGGAATGACCGAAAAGAAATCATCAGAAAAAGCCTCAGCCAAAGCAACATCCCTCGCCCCTACTGCCTCCAGAGGATATAGGAAACGCTGGCGGTTCAACTCTTCCTTACTGACCTGCCCTCTACCGTATTCTTCCCAGAGTTCTGTATTACGATGCTGATAAAGAGTATAGAAATGCAGGAAAGAGCGAAAGAAACGACCATAGTCATACTTGTGATACATTTCTTCGAATGTATCACGTGCATTAAGGGAAAATGCCCAAAGCGTATCGTCCAGATCAAAAAAGAGGTTTTTATATTGAGATGCCATAACTTAAAGGAAAGGTATATATAAAAATAGACGCAGATTATCAATTCCAATAACCTGCGTCCGTTCTGTATCAATCTTATAACAGTGTTATTTTACTTGGATTACCAAATACTTGGACACACTCCAGAAGTCTTTCGGATTTGTAATCTTCAAAGTCAGCTGTCCTTTATCATCTTTCTCCAACGCATAAGAGCCAGCAGGATGAGTGGTCAAGATATCAGCATCTTTGGAGTATAGTTTAATCTCTTTTGTCGTACGGATATCCACTTGTGTAAAGTAGTCCTTGTTGATATCAGAATCTTTCAGCACCTGGCCTTTTTTGAAAAGTCCGGTATTTGTCAATATCTTCTGGTCCTTCAACTCTTTCTTCGTACCAAATACAAACCAAGCCGTATTGAGTGCCTTATCTTGTTCGGCAACGGTTTGAGCCTTCGCCTCATTTTCGGCAGTCAATTCTTCTTTCTCAGTAGACAAACCGGTTACGGCAGCATCCAGTTCCTGGATACGGATATTCTTGGAAGCCAGCTCAGCCTGCAATTCCTCGATACGCTGGGTCTTTGCCACCAACTCCTGAGTCAGGGACTCCACAGCCCTCTTCAACTGGGCAGAGTTATTTTTACTGTTCTTCAGCATGGACTGTAATTTGGCAATCTGTTCCTTGTTCTCTTCCATCTGCTTACGGATAAATTCAATATCCGACGCAATCTGCTGCTTGGCATTCAAAGAGCCTTCTGCCACAGCACCACGCTGCAAATCCACACGGCTCTCTGCTGCATTAATCTGGCGGAATCCCTCTGAAATATCATTGAAAGTGCCCATCATCTCGTCCAATTCAGCATTACGCTGAGTCAGTTCCATCAATAAAGAATCATTTTCAGCTTTCAGCTGGTTCTTACTGCCACCAGAGAAGCTGTCACACGAAGCCATTACAGCCGCGCATACAATTAAAACTGCTAACTTTTTCATACGCTTTCGTTTTACGTTTGGTTAATGAAGTTATTTAATCGTCTATTCCTGTTACTACAATCACAATTTCACCGCGCGGTTCGTTCGCCGTGAAATGTTCAATCAATTCTGTAAGCGTTCCACGCACCGTTTCTTCGTGCATCTTTGAGATTTCCCGCGAAACAGAAGCCTGACGTTCGGCACCGAAATGTTCGGCAAACTGCGTCAAAGCTTTTACCAATCTGTGGGGAGACTCATAGAACACCATGGTACGACACTCCTCGGCCAATGCCTTCAGGCGGGTCATCCTTCCTTTCTTCTGTGGAAGGAAACCTTCAAAACAGAACTTCTCATTCGGCAGTCCGGAAGCCACCAATGCCGGTACAAAAGCTGTCGCTCCCGGCAAGCATTGCACTTCGATGCCGTTACGCACACACTCTCTGACTACCAGAAAGCCCGGGTCGGATATACCTGGCGTACCTGCATCCGAAATCAAAGCTACAGTTTCTCCCCCCTTTATTCTATTAACAACACTTTCAACCGTTTTATGTTCATTAAATTTATGGTGAGATTGCATCGCATTCTTTATTTCGAAGTGTTTCAGCAATATGCCGGAGGTACGTGTATCCTCAGCAAGAATCAAATCCACTTCTTTCAGAATCCGGATAGCACGGAATGTCATATCTTCCAAATTTCCTACCGGGGTAGGCACTACATAAAGTTTTCCCATACTTATCGGTCGTTTAGCTGAAATATTTTTTGAGGAGTTCCATAAAATCGACGGCGGCTTCATTTTCTTCATCCGGGTGCACTTCCGAAGCAAAAATATCCATAGCCTTGTCCAAAGAAGGAGCCTCACCCAAACGTCGTACCACTTCATTCATCCGTGCAGCATCGCCTGCGAACAGTTCGCGGACAAAACGGAATGAATCGTTCAGACTGATGGCATGTTTCAAATCCTTGGCAGGCTTGATGCGTTCTGCCAAAATAGGAACTGTTTCCGGTTCCTCACATACCATCTTCACTGTATCAGGAATAACCGATTCGACCGGAGAAACCGGTTCGGTCAAAGGAGTAGTAACAGCAGGGGGTTCCTCCAGGGGCGACACAACAGCCGTTGGCGCCTCCTCAAGCAGTTCTTGCAACGCCTCCAAGCGTGCCTTCATCTGCTGGATATTCCGTTTTGCCACAATCTTCAATGTCGGATTGGCATCACTTGAAATGGCCTGCATCAAACATTTCAATTCCTGAATATCTAATTCTATGTCGTTTAATAGGGTTTGCATATCCTTTACACAGTCCGTGTTAACGCTACAAATGTAGAAATAAATAATGAAAAAATATCGGAAAGCAAACAAAAGTGTTACTTTTGCGCTTAAATATAACACTTGAAAACATGGTATTATTTTCAGAAGATCATATACAGGAAACCAAACGCAGGGGAAGAATTGAGGTCATTTGCGGTTCCATGTTCTCCGGCAAAACCGAAGAGCTGATAAGGAGACTGAAACGGGCAAAATTTGCCAAACAACGCGTAGAGATATTCAAGCCTGCCATAGACACCCGTTATTCCGAAGCCGATGTCGTATCGCATGACAGTCATTCCATAGCCTCCACTCCCATCGACTCGTCTGCCAGCATTCTGCTCTTCACTTCAGAGATAGATGTAGTGGGCATTGACGAAGCCCAGTTCTTTGACAGTGGCCTGATTGATGTATGCAACCAGCTTGCCAACAATGGTATACGCGTCATTGTTGCCGGACTGGACATGGACTTCCGGGGTATTCCATTCGGTCCTATGCCGGGACTGTGTGCCATTGCAGACGAAGTTTCCAAAGTACATGCCATCTGTGTGAAATGCGGCCAACTCGCCTCGTTCTCCCACCGTACCGTCAAGAACGACAAACAAGTACTGCTGGGGGAAACCGAAGAGTATGAACCGCTATGCCGAGAGTGCTATCAGCAAGCCATCCAAGCCGACCAAAAGGAAAGCGGTCATTAACAAATACAAAAAACAGAGCATTATGGAACGCAAAAAGATTACATTCGACAGTTTTATCCGCGGTGTCATACTCGGTGTCATCATTATCGGCATCCTTATGCTCTTCAAGCGTTTGAGCGGCGTATTGCTGCCATTCTTCATCGCATGGCTCATAGCCTATCTGATTTACCCCCTGGTCACCTTCTTCCAGTACAGATTAAGGCTCAAGAACCGGGTCATATCCATTTTCTGCGCCTTGTTCAGTATTCTGATTGTAGGAGGAACCGCCTTCTATCTGCTTGTGCCTCCCATGATGGACGAATTCGTCAGGGTAAAAGATTTGGTAATAGACTACTTTTCCAACGGAACCCACGACGGCAATGTGCCCAAAACACTCTCTGAATTCCTCCGTGAGAACATAGACACCCAGTTCGTCACCCAATTGTTCAAGGAAGAGAATATGCTGAACGCCATCAAGGAAACCGTTCCCCGGCTCTGGTCCTTGTTGTCAGAATCCGTCAATCTGCTGTTCAGCTTCTTCACTTTCTTCCTCATTCTTCTCTATATAGTTTTCATATTGCTGGATTACGAAAGCATTGCCGAAGGATGGACCCACCTGGTACCGCAAAAATACCGGCCTTTCGTAGTCAGTGTGATGAACGATGTAAAAGACGGCATGAACAGATACTTCCGCGGACAAGCATTCGTGGCATTGTGTGTAGGTATTCTGTTCAGTATAGGTTTTCTGATTATTGATTTCCCACTGGCCATTGGGCTCGGCTTGTTCATCGGTGCTTTAAACCTAGTGCCCTATTTACAGATTATCGGCTTTATACCTACCATCGTGCTGGCCATACTGAAAGCAGCGGATACGGGAGGAAACTTCTGGATTATCATTGCATCGGCCCTTGCGGTATTCATCATAGTACAAGCCATTCAAGACGGATTCATCGTACCGCGTGTCATGGGGAAAATTACGGGCCTGAACCCTGCCATCATCCTACTGTCTTTATCGATTTGGGGGTCATTGATGGGGATGCTGGGTATGATTATAGCACTTCCGCTTACCACCCTTATGCTCTCCTACTATCAACGTTTCATCATAAACAGAGAAAAAATTCACAAGTTTGAACAGACTGATAATCAACAAGAAGAGTAAAAGCAGAAGTCGTTCTCAAAACTTTTTCCCTTAATCCATTTGTTTTTTAAACAAAAGTAGCTATCTTTGCACCCGCTTAACAGCAATAAGGTCTGATTCGCTAGCTCAGCAGGTAGAGCACAACACTTTTAATGTTGGGGTCTTGGGTTCGAGCCCCAAGCGGATCACTAGAAGAAAAGCCAAAAGGCGACAACAAAAAGACAGTCCTACAAAATCAATATTTTGTGGGACTTTTTTATTGCCTTTTGGCGACCTTGACCGCCAAAAAGAGGGCATTGACGGACAAAAATTAGTACCCAATTCGTACCCCCGACAAATTTTTCAAAAAAGGGGTACGATTTGTCGGAAATTGGCGGAACACTGTCGGGATTTGGCGACCCTGCATTTATCTCATTATGAGTTAATAAAAGTAGTTTTGTAACTTAAAAAATGAGGTATGAAATCGACATTCCGAGTATTGTTCTTCTTGAAGCGGGACAAGGTAAAAAAGAACGGTAATATGCCTATTATGGCACGTATTACCATTGACGGGAAACTGGCACAGTTCAACACCAAACTTGAAGTCAATCCCAAGAACTGGCAAGCCAAGACGGGAAAGGTGTCCGGACGTGGAGCGGAGTTTACCCGCATGAATGAAATGCTGGACGGTATCAAAGCCACCCTATACAAGCACTACCAGACCATACTGGAAAGGGACGGCTATGTTACCGCAGAAAAGGTACGCAACACCTTTTTAGGCAAAGAGGAAAAAGCTAAGACCCTCTTGCAAGTGTTCGCACAGCATAACGAGCAGTATGCGCTGAAAGTGGGAAAGACCGCCACGCACCGGACATACACCCGGTACGAACTCACAAAGAGCCGTCTTGCCGAATATATCCGCACGAACTACCATGTGGAGGACATCAGCTTTCGGGAGATAAACGTGGTGTTCATTGAGGGCTTTTACCTGTTCATCCGTGAGAACTATCCATGTACCCACAACACCGCCATGAAGTTTGTGCAGCGTTTCAGAACCGTTGTGCTGTTCGCCCACAATCTGGGCTTGATAAACTTCAATCCTTTCGGGGCATACAAGTTGAAATTCGAGTATGTGGAGAGAGGGTATCTTGAACAGGACGAGTTAGACCGCATTTATCAGAAAACCTTTGCCAGCAAGCGGCTGGAGCAAGTACGTGACATGTTCATCTTTAGCTGTTATACGGGCTTGTCGTATGTGGATGTGTGCGAGTTGCGGGCGGAGAACATCAAGGTTTCCTTTGACGGAAACTTGTGGATAATCAAGAAAAGGCACAAGACAAACGTAACGTCCAATATCCGCCTGTTGGATATTCCTAAAGCCATCTTACAGAAATATGACGGGAAGCTGCCTGACGGCAAGATTCTTCCGATAATCAGCAACCAAAAGATGAACGATTACTTGAAGGAAATTGCAACGGTGTGCGGCATAAACAAGAAAATCACCTATCATGTTGCCCGCCATAGTTTTGCGACCCTCAGTATCAGTTACGGCGTACCCATTGAGAGCGTTTCCAAAATGTTGGGTCATACAAACATCAGAACCACACAAATTTACGCTAAAATCATCGACACGAAACTGAGCGCCGACATGGATATGTTCGCCCAAAGGCTGAATGAAAGGAAAACAAGCGTTTAATCACAATAAAATCTTAAAGTTTATGGATTTGCAGGTCATTCAAAACAAAATCTTTGAAGTCAGGGGTTGCCGGGTGATGCTTGACTTCCATTTGGCGGAACTCTACCAAGTGGAAACACGTGCTTTGAAACAGGCGGTCAAACGTAACATCGGGCGTTTCCCGTCCGACTTTATGTTTGTCCTCTCGAAAGAGGAAGCTAACTTGTTGTTGTCCATAGGGGTGTCACAAAATGTGATACCCCCGGATTACAACTTTGGCGCAGCCTTGCCTATGGCTTTCACCGAACAAGGCGTAGCCATGCTTTCATCCGTCTTGCGCAGCCAGACCGCCATCGAGGTGAACATTTCCATCATGCGGGCATTTGTCTTGATGCGTCAGATGGTCGCAGGGTATGAAGAACTGTTGAAACGCATCGAGGAACTGGAAGCCAGCACCGATGCGCAGTTCAACGACATCTATCAGGCATTGACCCAGCTTTTGAGCCAGTCCCAAGAGCAGAAGCAACGCCGCAGAATCGGATTCGTTACCTATGACGAACCGGAAACAAATAGGTAACGATTTCGGTAACGAAATGCTGTTTAATATGCTGTATTTCAATAAGTAGTTTTCATTTATCTTCGGGCAGTCCGCCGGGCTACCCGCTTTTTTATATCCCTTTCCTCCGGCACATTCCCCGAAACGCCAGCCGTGCGGGGCATGGCTGACTGTTTTTCGTGAAAAGAGCCTCCGGAAACCCGCACAAGCGTATCGAAAGACGGGCTTCCGACACCCTTGCCTTTCCCGCCCGCTTTACATAGTGTTCCCTAACGGATGGAGGGAAACAAGAACTTTTATCCCGTTTCCCTTTCGGTAAACCCTCCCCATTATGCAGTCCTCCTGCCGAAAGGTCGTTTTTCACGTTTCAATAGGCAAAGGTAGCTACGTGTCCTTACGAGCCGGAAAGGTCAAGCCGTAGGTTCGTGCAAAAAATCTTCCCTGCGACATTCGTTGCGAGGTATTTTTTGCCGAAACCTTGCCCGCTCTGGACACTTCGCAAACCTGCCTATGTGAAACGAAAACGACCGACCCGACCGAAAGACGCATAAAAAAAAGGTCGGATTTACGGGAAACAGGAAAAAGTTCAATGAAACTTCAACTCCCTCACCTCTCGAATCCGCATAAAAAATTAAAAACTTAAAATTACAGCGATATGGAAACAGCAACATTATCAGAAGCGAGCGTTTATGTAGGCACTTATGGCAAGTATAACAACGGTTCACTGTTCGGCGCGTGGCTGGACTTGTCGGATTACGCGGACAAGGAAGAGTTTTACGAAGCCTGCCGGGAGCTTCACAAGGACGAAGAAGATGCCGAGTTTATGTTTCAGGACTGGGAGAACGTGCCGGAGGGATTAATCGGCGAAAGCTGGATTTCCGAGAACTTCTTCCCCCTGCGGGATGCGGTGGAGCAGTTGGGCGACACCGAGCAGGAAGCCTTTTTCGTGTGGTGCAACTACAAAAGCCGTGATTTGAGCGAGGAAAATGCCGACGACCTTATTAAGAATTTCTGGGACGAGTATCAAGGGCAGTATGACGATGAAGAAGATTTCGCCTATCGGATTGTGGAGGAATGTTACGACCTGCCGGAGTTCGCAAAGTCTTATTTCGATTATGAAAAGTTCGCCCGTGACTTGTTCATGTGTGATTATTGGATGGACGAGGGCTTTGTGTTCCGGGCAGCTTGAAAGGATTATCCGGGCAGGGTGTCAAAGCCCTGCCCGCCAAAAAGACAAAGTTTATAACCCATAAAATTTTGAGGACATGAAAACGACAGAAGTAAGCAAAGACCTAATCGGCAGGCGGTGCGAGTGTATTTTTACGGGCATGATGGTAACGGGCGTTATCGAGGACATCGAGGAAAACGAATACTCGGTAAACGTGAAAGTGCGTTTCGACCATCCACACCAGTGGGGCGATGATTTCTACACGGAGGACTGGGCATGGGGGCGCAAGATGGACGAGTTCGGCACGTTGCAGCATTTGCGACTGCTGGAGGACAAGCCGGACTTTCAGACCATGATAGTAGTTTTCGGCGAGCCAATCAGCCAAATAGACCGCAGCGTTTTCAAAGACGCGGACACGTGGGGCGTTTGTTCCCTGCAAGGCTGGGTAAACAGCTATGAAAGTGTCCGGTTTGTAGCCATAAACGACCATACGGCGGTCATAACGGGCGAATATAACTTTGAACAGGTCAAGGTGTGGTTAGAGAAATATGCACCCGTAAAGAGCCTTAAAATCAGTTGATGGAGAACGGCGGCGAAATGCCGCTATTTTCTTATGTGAGAATTATTTGCAATTCATTAATATCTCATAATGAGGTTCTCTATCTTTTGCAAAATAGGCGTAATCAAACGTATATTAGAAAGGACGACAGACGGAGATTGATAAGTTACAGTAGCTCCTGCATATGGAGTATATGTATGAGCAGCAATATTACGAGTTGTTGTAAATGAACCTAATATGGATTTAAATTGTAGCAAGAACCCCGAATAGTTTTCTAAATAGTCTTCTAAATTCTCAAGGTTATTTATTCCAATAATGGAAATTAGCATTTTTCTGAAATTTTTATCATAATGAAATCCATAGTTAGTCTTAATGATATTATTTTGAATATAAACAATATTTGCGGGAAGACATAATTTAGAAGAAATATACTCATCTAAAATACTGTCAAATACTTGTTCTATCCAGCCACAAAACTCTATTACAGCTAACTTAGAATATAATATAGCATAATGAGTCGTTGTAGTACTTTTGTTATACTCCGATTCAATATCCGTTACAATCCTAACTATTTCTGTATTATCTATTATCATCATTCAAAAATAGATATAGCTTTATTTAATCTGTTTTGAACTTTCTCTTTTGCAGACAATCCTTCCCTAAGGCTATCTTCATTAAATTCTGGAGCAGCATTAAAAAGAGATAATTTAGAGTTGAAAGTTTCAGGCGACATATCTACAATACTATTAGCCTTCATTATCAAACCAACAAGTAATCCTTCTTTCAAAGTTTTCCCATACTCTATTATTATTTCTTTATTTTGTTTACTAGCTTTATCTTCTAAAACTGTCAGAACAGTATTCATAGTTCTTCTATATTTATCTTGCTTTTCAGTGTCTATATTTCTATTTTCAGACATAAAATGATTTAAAAACTTCGCAAGATTTCCTGTATATTGGTCTTTTTTTTCCACAAAAGCAAAAACTCGTAAAATAATTTCCTCGTTATCAAATCTATTGATTTCTTTAGGTTCTCCAAAGATATTAGACCATTCTTTGCTATTTGCGATTTCTTTTAGAAGATTATTGAAATTTCCGTTATAAATACAATTTCTTATTTCTTGATTATTTAATTTTATCCCTCCTGTGTTTAGACGATGAAAAATAGTAAATAAATAATCCATGTGATTTTGATTTGAAAAATCACATCTTAAGACGGTTACCGGTAAAATTGCATTTTCAACTCGCTCAAAAAGTTTGTAATTATTTTGCTTGATTTCAGATACTGTTTTTCCTGAAAGATTGCAATCTATATCAGAAATGCGAGATAACCTCCACGTATCGTCTTCCAAAAACTTTATTATTGATGATATTCGTTGTAATCCATCAATAATAATACGTTTTTCTGTTTTATAATCAAGGCTAATACATATACTTGGTATGGGTAATTGTTTGATTAGACTATCAATAAAACGAGTCTGTGCAGACGCTTTCCAAACCACATTTCGCTGAAAATCAGGTTGAATTTCCAGTTGTTTCTTATCATACATACGAAATAAATCAGCGCAAGAACGTAATTCATTAAAAGCCACAATATCCGCTGGTGGAATCATATTAGAATCATCTATATATGATAATTCTTCTTCTATTTTTCGTAAACTATCCATACCTTGAATTAAATATTTACAAATATAGAGAGAAAGCGTCACCTAACATCACTATGACGCTTTTTTAACACAAAATTAATTTTCTTCCCCGCTGTCATTGTTGAACGAGAACGAGACCTGCTGCATCTGCCCAAAGCTATCGATGATATAGATGTCAATCGTCTGCTGGTCGGTCGATGCCGAGGTGTAGTAGAGCCGGAAGGTCTCTTTCTCCAGCGGGTACAGGTCGTTGGGGAGGAACACCGTGCCGTCGTCCATTTCCAGCCTGCCCTTCCCGTCAGGCTGGAAATAGCGTATCTGGTAGGTGGTCGGCTGGTAGTAACCGCTACGCACCAACTGGCAGCGGATTTCGGCGGTTTCCCCGACTTTCAGTTTCTTGGGTACGGGCAGCGTCTCCACCGTGAACGGATAAGCCTGCTGAATGTCCAAACCGTCATTACAGGCGATAACAAGCACGAGGGCAGCCACGATGTAGCAGCCCATGAGGATTTTGTACGTTACATTCTTCATATACATTCTTATATATAGCGGTTAATTGATGATGAATTTCAGTCCCAGCCCCACTTGTGTATGGAACTTGCCGATGTCCGAACCGAACAGCATCCGTTCCCTCGCGTTCACGAGCAAGGCGACCCGGTCGGTCAGGTAGGCTTCCAGTTCCAGCGTCAAAGCCCCGCCGTAGATGAAGCAATCTTCATCCGAGAGCGTAGCCCCGTCCGGCAGCAGCTTGTCGCCCCGGTTGCTGGTCTCGTACCCGGCGAGAGCCGACAAGCCCAGCGAAAGGAAAAAGGTCTTTCGCCTGTCCGAAAGGAATTTCAGGTAATAGCCGCCCTCCGCCGTGAACTGTTCGACGGGTATTCTCATATCCTTGTAGTCATATTTCTTGTGCAGGTATTCCCCGCCAATCACCCAGCGGTTGGCGTTCTTGGTATAGACGCTGTACGCCGCCCCAATGTGGTAGGCGAAATCCGTGTTGTCATTCCAATGCCCCCCGTCCGCCATGCCCGCCGTTACCTGCAAGCCCTTCATGCCCGGCAGGTATCTTTGCGCCCGTGCCTGGTTGAAATGCAGGCACAGCGCAAAGAGCATGATAATGAATAGACCCCGTTTCATGCTCACTTGATTTTGAGTTCGTCTATCTCCTTGGCGTTCACGATGTCGGCGTTCTCCACCCGGATGCTTTGGTGGCGACCGCCATTCTTCTCGTAGAGTTCCACCATCAGCAGCTTGTCGTCCGGGATGGTGAACTTTGGCAGGGCGTACACCGTGCGCACCGTGCTTTTCCCGGCAATCTCTATCACTTCATTATAACTGCGTACTGCATCCAGTACCGTTTCCTGAATGGCGGTGCGTTTGGGCACTTTCTTATCGACAATCTTAAACCGGATGAAATCGGTGTCGAAAGGCACGGCGGAACTGTTCTTCGTCTGCGTATGCACGTAGAGCATCCCGTTGTAGGTGTAAATGCCCTTTATCAAGAACTGGATGCCGAAACGCTTGCTGCCCAGATGCCGTATCTCCCGGTCGTTCTCCTTGTAAATGCTTTGCATGATGAGCTTTACCAAGAGCGGGCTTTCGTTGCCGAGTTCCCGGAAATAGATGTTCATCCGTGTATGCGAAAAGTCGGACGTATCTTCATTTTCCAAAAAGTCCTTCATTTCGATGTTGAGCATTTCCGGCTCACGGGCGTATTTGGCGTTGAATGAATAGAAACTTCCGTCCTCGCAGATGACGGAGAAGTTCGTTTCGCCCGGAAAGCCTTCGGTCGTGGCTTTCACCCGGATGACGTTCTCCGCACCGTCCGCCTTGCCCGCTATGATGTGGTTGCTTCCCAAATCCACATAGCGCACGGCGGAGGGGAAAATGATATGCACCGTCTTGGCAAAGGTTACTTCCACGCCATAGGGCGTTACCATCTGCCGGTAAGGGAGTTTCCGGGTAATGCCTTGGTACAGGTCGTTGCCCGCCGCATATCTCACGGTGTCATTGGTTTGTGCGTTTGCCGCACACACGCCCAACAGGAGGGCGAACATTGCAAAATACTTTTTCATTTGATTGGAAATTTTTAGTGGTTTGTTGTTGGATTACTGTTGTTTGGCGTAAAGCATGACCTTGTACCCGGCTTTCAGCTTCACTTTCACGGTGCGGAATTTCTTGGCGAGGTAGCCCGATGCGCCCTGCATCAGCCCCCTTGTAACGTCCATCGCCACCTGCTGCCCGGCGTTCTGCGTGAAGGAAATACTTGTGCCCAGCCCGCTGCCGATATTCGCCATCGCTTCGTTGAAGGCTTCCTGCTCCATCGAGGACGGGACGGAAAGCCCCTTTTGTCCGTCCGTGTCGAACACGGCGAGTTCCACAGGGATGATGTTGCCCGCGTATTCTATCGAGGACACGGTGATGTCGAGCCGTTCGCCCTGTACCTTCGCCGCACCCGACAGGACGGTGTTTTTCGGGATGACGATACTGCCCGCCTGCATGGGTTCCAGCAGCCGGAGCTTCACGCTCTGCCCGTCAATCAGCGTCTGGTCTTGGTGGATGCAGGCGGCTATCGTGTTCCTGCCCACAGCGTAGCCCGTGCCTACCGCCGTGTTGAAGCCGTAGTTGCGTGGCTGGCTGTACGCCCGGATAAAGTCGGCATCGCTCATGGGCTGGCTCAGTCCCGAAACCGTGTTCTCACGCACCGCCCGCACCGACACCGCATCCGGCTTCTTTTCGATGCCGCCCGTTACAGGCACTTGCGCCGCCTGCCCGCCGCCAGCGTACTTGACGGCAAGCTCATAGGATTTCTCCAGCAGGGCAAGCTGGTCGTCAGCAGTGGGCGTGGCGGTCTGCTGCCGTTGCAGGCGTTCGGTCAGTTCCGCCACCTGCCGTTTCAGTTCCTCTTTTTCTTCATCCTCCGCTGGCGGTTCATAGAACGTGCTTAGCTGGCGGTTGATGTTCCGGTAAGCGGTCGCCGAAGAAGCACCGCCGCCCCTTGCGGGCTGCGGATCATCTTCCGGCATCGGTTCTGCGTTTCCTTGCCGTCCTTCCGCTTCACCGTCAGGCGTAAAGCCGAAGTCTTGCAAGGACTGGATTCTGTCCTGCCGCTTGCGGCTCACCACCGCCTGCTCGTAGGCGGTCTGTTTGTCAGCTATAATCCCGTCCTCTGCGGGCAGCGGGAGGTCGGCGTTGAAGCCGCCCACGCTTTCCACGTCTGTCTTGTCCTTGCCGGAGGGTGCGAATATCAGGTACATGCACCCGGCAAAGGCGAGGAACATCAGCGGGAAGACTATCATCTTCTTGCGTTGCTGCACCTCTTTCGGGGAGAGTTCCCGTTTGGGCTTCTTCTCCTTTGCGGGCTGTCCGCCCGGCTCATTCTTCCGTGTTTCTTCCATATTCCGGTCTGTTTAATGGGTTGATACTGTCGCCGCCATGCAGCGGAAATTGCCTGATATGCTCGATTCCCAGCCTTTGCCCGTCCCGTTTCCCGATGTGGTAGATGGACGAGACGGTGATATAGACGGACAAGCCGCCGAACAGGAGGAACATCACGAGGATGACCGCCAGCCGTTTGCCCGGCGTGATGCGCCCGCACATCCGGCGCAGGCGTTCATCCGCCCAGTCCTGCACCCTTCCGATGCAACCTTTTTTCTTTCTTGTTTCCATGCGCTTATCGTTTAATGGTCTGCAAATCCTTGTTCTCCGTGATGGTGAACGCTTCCATGATGAAGCCGTGCGGGTTGTTGTCGCTGCGTGTGGCGTTCAGGAGCCTGCATGTGGTTACAAGGCTTCTGACCGTCAGGCTGCTTTCCCGGACAATCAGTTGCCGGGCATAGGTGTCCACCCGGTAGGGGTACTGGTCGAAATCGCACTTCATGCTGTCTATCTCCACCGTCTGGTTGATGTTGCCCGAAATCACCCGGTTGTAGTACCCTTTTTCCGACAAGTCCTTGTAATAATTGTATGCGCTCTTGTCGGCGAGGAACAGCGAACGCCTGACATTGCTTTCGATGGCGTCCTTGTCGGGCGAGAGCGTGAAGAAAAGCTCATGGAAACGCTTCACGTGCGATTTCGCTTCAATCGGTCTGTTCTGTGCCATATCCTGTGAGAGAGCCAGCATCAGGCTCTTGCCGTTGTCGAGGACGTATATCTTCTGCCGCTGCTTTTCGGCGAAGCTGTACGAGTTCCACACGGCAAACCCCGTAACCAGTGCGCACAGGCAGATGAATACCAGCGCGAAAAGCCGGATTTGCCGGAAGCTCGTTTCGATGTTGTTCAATGACTTAAATTCCATGTTCTGATAAATTGAAGTTGGTTATTTGAGTAGTTTCCCGGCAATCTTCCCGCTTGTCGCTCCAGCCACCGCCCCTGCGACCGACCCGGCTCTTGCCACGTTGCGGTTATAGGCGGACGTGCCGCCTGCCGACACAATCCAGCTTGCCACCGTTGGGATGGTGAAGTAGCCCACGATGCCGATAATCATGAAGATTACATAGATGGTGCTGCTGCCGTCAGGAATAAAGTTGGGGTCTGAAAGCTGCTCAATGTCCTTCTGGAGCATCAGCGTCTGTATGCGAGCCAGCACACTGCTGAACAAGTCCGACACGGGAAGCCACAGGTAAATGGATATATAGCGTGAAATCCATTGGGTCAGCGTGCTTTGGAAGCCGTCATAAACGGAAATCGCAAACGCCAGCGGACCCAATATCGAAAGCACTATCAGGAAGAACGTGCGCAGCGTGTCAATAATCAGCCCCGCCGCCTGAAAGAGTATTTCCAGCAGTTCCCTGAACCAGTCCCTGACGGACTTCTTGATGTTGTACGCCGTCCTGTCCATGTACATGCCCGCCATCGTTACCATCTCGGATGGCGACCAGCCGAGTTCGTCCAGTTGTCGGTCAAATTCCTCGTCCGAAGCGAGGTACGCCGTTTCCGGGCTTCGCATCAGGGCTTCGTATTCCAGTCTGTCTTTTTGTGCCCGGTACTCGTTCATGTCGAAGGTCTGCGTTTCCATAAGTTGGTTGCAGCCTTTTACCACAGGCGACAATACCGTGTTGATTGTCCCCAGCACGAACGTGGGGAAGAACAGGATGCACAGCCCCAGCGCGAAGGGACGGAGCAGCGGGTACACGTCTATGGCTTCCGCCCGTGCGAGCGACTGCCACACCTTGGCGGCGACGTAGAACAGCGCGCCCAGCCCGGCTATCCCTTTGGCGACACCCGTCATGTCGCCGCAAAGGGGCATCATTTCATCGTATAGCACCCGCAGCACCTGGTGCAGGTTGTCAAATTCCACCGCTAATAACATAGGCATACCGATTGTTATATGTTACCAGTAGCGTTCATCCGCCGAGCCGTAGAGAGCCAGCACCCGGTCGGTGTCGTTCTTCTTTTTCGCCCGCAGGTAGGACACCGAGATGTTCTTGCGGGTATAGTAGTTCACGAGGTTGCGGTAATTCATCAGGCTGTTGTACGCCCGGTCGATGACCGCCAGCCGTTCGGCATCCGAGAGCGACATGCCCGTGACGTTCACCACGTTTTTCAAGTCCTGCAACACGTCCGAACTCTCGTCCAGCAGCATGGCGTAGCCGGAGGATATGGCGGCAAGCTCGTCCGCCGTGAAATTCGGGTCAGCCAGCATGTTCTGGAAGTTGCGCACGTAGATTTCGGAGATTTCCGCCACCAGCGCGATGGACTTGCCTACCTTTACGCCGCCCTTCACCACGTCATGCACCGATTTGAGCGCATCGTAAAACTGCTTGCTCTGCTGGAATATCTTCTGCGTTTCCAGAAAGCCGTTCAGGGTGTTGGCTTTCGTCCCCGCCGTTTCCACCATTTCCTTGGCGGAGTTGATGATGCTCTGGGCGAGGTTGCCGGGGTCTGACACGACCCATTGGGCGTTTGCCCTGCCTGCAACACACAGGCATATAGATATGATTACTAACAGTTTTTTCATCTTGTCCCTTTTTTAATGTTTGAAACTCGCTTGTATTCTCCGCCGGGCGAAAGGATTATCCGGTCTCGTTCCTTGTCATAGGTCAGGAGGATGGCGAAGCCTGTTTCAATGAACAGCTTCCCGCCGTGTTCCGTTATCAGATAGGAGGTTTCCAGAACTTTCCCCCGGATATTCGCTTTCCGGGTAACATTGTATGTGCCGCCTTTTCCCGAAAGGGTGAAAGCCGGGCGACCTTTGACGTGTACCCATTCACCCTGCATCCGCTCCAGTTGCTTTTCCGGGTCATCCTTGCAGGATGCCAGCAACAGGACACAGGAAAAGAGTGCCAAAAACTTGCTTGTACGTTTCATATTCCTGATTTTAAGTTGTTGATGATTGTGGATTACGCTTGCTTTCCGCCAGCCGCTTGATAGCCAGTTCAAGGTTGCCGCCCAGCTTGTCGGCGAGGGCGAACAGCTCCATCTTCTCGCTTTCTTCGGTCGTGTACGTGTAGTATTCCTCCAATGAAACCTCGGTGGCATATACCGCCGATTGTGTGCCGCCCAGCGAGAAGAACACCTCCTTGTACTTCCGTCCGGGATGGTTCGCCATGTTGATGGACAATATTTGCGAACGCTCCTTGTCGGTCAGCCCCAAGAGGTTCTGTATGCTGTCGAACTTGTTCAGGTATTTCCTTTGGTCTAACAGGATTTTGCAGTCCGAATTATTGATGATGCTCTCTTTCACGATGGGCGAGGAAATAATATCCTCCACTTCCTGCGTGACCACAATCGCTTCCCCGAAATACTTCCGGACGGTCTTGTAGAGGTACTTGATGTAATCCGCCATGTTCGCCGATGCAATCGCTTTCCACGCTTCTTCAATCAGTATTAACTTCCTTATTCCCTTTAGCTTGCGCATCTTGTTTATAAAGGCTTCCATGATGATAATGGTCGTTATCGGAAACAGAATCTTGTGGTCTTTGATGTTGTCCAACTCAAAGACAATGAATCGTTTATGCAGCAAATCCAGTTCCTTGTCCGAGTTCAACAGGTAGTCATATTCGCCACCACGATAGTACGGTTCAAGCACGTTCAGGAAGCCGTCAATGTCAAAGTCCTTTTCCCGGACGTTCTTCCGTTCAAGCTGTCGGCGGTACTCATCCCGCACGAACTCGTAGAACGTGTTGAAGCAGGGCGTAACCGATTTGTCCCCCGTGATGCGTTCGATGTAGGCACTTACCGCATTGGACAACGCCACTTCTTCCGACCGCTTCGGGGCTTCATCGTCCCGCTTCCACAGGGTGAGTATAAGGGTCTTGATACTTTCTTTCTTCTCGATGTCAAACACCCCGTCCTCGACATAGAACGGGTTGAACGCTATCGGGTTCTCGTTGGTGTACGTGAAATAAATCCCGTCCTCGCCGTGCGTGCGGTTATGGATTAGCTGGGACAGCCCCAAATAGCTGTTGCCCGTATCGACCAGCAGCACATGTGCGCCCTGTTCGTAATATTGGCGCACCATGTGGTTGGTGAAGAAAGACTTCCCCGAACCGCTCGGCCCAAGTATGAACTTGTTGCGGTTGGCTATAATTAATGTGTATAATTTTCTATCTATTTAATACTGAATATCATGTATTTATAGCGTAGAATATATCAATATTAACATTTTACAAACATGCAATTTGCATACAAATAGAGTGGTTATAAGAAAACAGAAAAGGATATTTGTTGTTAATGGGTAAATGTGGTAGGAGATGTTTTTATATCTGTTTTCCCTCGTTTTTCAGTGAAAAATAGACATGATACAGGCGAAAAGAAGAATACTGTTTTTCTTTTCGCCTGTATATATATTTTGCTGTCTATAAAAGTAGGTTTAGTTCGTTTTGGATATATAGACAAAGGGATAAACTAAACTTGCAATGTATAGGAAAGCCTTTTCTTGAATATTAAAAGTTAATTTGTTCAAACTTAATAAGAAAAAAATAGCTTAACAAGCTGTTCTATTATTAACTTTCCCTATATTTGAGTGTTGTTTATATGACTGGTTATGAAACATTTTCTACCCATATTATTTATATTTTCTTTCAATCTTGTCAGCCCACTTTTAGCACAAGACAAGAATTGTGCAGATATGTCTGCTTTATTAGAGAACAAAATATGGAAAGTGCAACTTCCTAAAGACAAACAATATGCAATGGAAATGGAATTTCGTAGTGCCGGATGGAGAACTACGTTTCTATATGATGAAAAACAAACCAAAACATTTTATTCCTATTCTTTGCATGGAGATACTATCAAAGTTTTTGAATCGGGGAAAAATTGTATCATTCAAGAACTTACAGATAGTACTCTGACATTCCTTTATCTACCGGAAAGTTTGACAATCGGAGTTGCGCCTGTTAGATGTACAACAGATAACAGTATTCAAGGGCTACGAGAGAACGAAAAACGATTGGATAGTATTTGGCGCAAAGAAGATATTTGGAACAAGGGTACTGCTCCTATCAATAAAACTCAGGCTATCAAAGAATATCCCCGATGGGCTGTATGGGATTATGACTTGGAAAAGTATTTCGTTTCTCAAATGAAATACCCCAAAGAGTTACTGAAAAAGAATGTGGCAGGTCATTCTGTTGTGATGTTTTCCATCGACACACTGGGTTTACCTCGTGAAATCAATATTCTGACTACTATCCATAAAGAGTTTGACAAAGAAATAATTAGATTAACAAAAGAACTTCCACACTGTCTGCCTTGCAGGGATAAGAACGGTAAACGAATAGAATGCTTCCATACAGTATATGTACCATTCTTACCACAACATTATAGAGATAGAGTAAAATCGGACAGCATTGCAGAGGAAGAATTGAAACAAAGTTTTGTGGAATGGGAAACTGTGTCTTATTTTGAAAAAGCAAATCCGTATGCAGTTACCAACTACATCAATGAACGCCTAACATACGACCCCAAGCTATTGAACGGCAAAAAAGAAGCCAAAGGGATTTATACGATACGAATTGATTCTTACGGAGAAATAATAAAGGTAGAAACCTTACGAAGTTGTGGCATACCTGAATGGGATAAGCAAGTATTGCAAATCATAAAAGGTATGCCACGGTGGACTCCTACCATCAATTATTACGGGAAAGGTGAATATCACAACTCCGTTTGGACTGTACCTGTTTTATTTAAAAATGATAATCGGTAAATCCTTGAATGAACATCGTGATTATAATTGAATTATCAAAACAGAAATTAAATTTAAACTAAAAAATGGGAACATTAGGCTGTATAAATGATATGCTACAACGGGACAAAGAGAACCGTGAGCTTCGCAAATTGAATAAAGAAAGGATGAAAGAACATCATAAATACCTCGTAAACAAGGGAAAAAATATTAATTTATCCAACATTTCCATTGAAACGATAGAGGAAATCCGTAAAAATACCATAGCAAAAGAACAGTCAGACCAAATTTATCTATTCAAGGCATATATAATTTTTGCAATATGCCTTTTAGGATTATTTTTATTGGGCATACTTTGTTATAAATTATTCTTCTGAATACCTAACGACATGCTGTCCGAAGAAAAATAAATGAATTTGAAAAGCCGGGCGATAAACATGATTCATCACTCCGGCTTTACTCCACTTATGGCTTACCTAGTTTATCGGCTTCCTTTCTCAACAGCTCGGCTTGTTCATTGAGTAGCCTTGCACGCTCCAACGCTTCCGCCTGCTTCCTGCTGCGATACTCAAAATCTATCACAGAATCGGTTAGACTTTGGATAAAACCGTTATCCCTCTGCCAATTGAATTTGGTTTCCAGTATATCAAAGACTTCCCCGTCTGCCTGTCCTTGCATCAGCAAATAGCGGTATTTCATATCGTTGTCCTGCAACTGCTGCATACGTTCAGCCAAACGGACATTCAAGAATATGGAAACGGAACAGACAACCAGCACTGCCGAAAAAACAAACAATTCCGGACGAATCCAAGAAGCGACCTTGTTGTAAATCCGTTGATAGAACGGTAAGGGCGTAGCTTCCTCTTTATCCGTCCTGCAAGAGCCCAAAGTATCAATCATCACCTTGAAACAACGGTAGGTTTCCAATGTTATTTTCTTGGTGTCCTCTATGTTCTTCTGCTGACCTTGCATCCTGCTCCTTATGTCGTCAAGTTGGCTTTGAATAACCTGCAACTTTTCTTCGGGAACAGCCGAATTACTGTGCAGTTCCGACAACGCTTGTTCGATTGTTCCCAGCCGTTCGAGAGTTTCCTCCCGGCTGGCTGGCGTTACCTGTGCTTCCAGCTTCTCTTTCAGTTCCGTAACCATAGAGAGAAGCCCCTCTAAAATCAAATTGTCTTCCATGTCTTTACAATTTAAGTTGTTTTTTCTTTTTCTTCTTCTTTCTCAAATTAAAATTAGGTTCTTCATCCACTGGGGGAGAAGAAGCGGAAAACAGACCGAGTGAACCTGTTATCAACGGGCTGTCAGCCTTGCTCGGTGCAGGTGCCTGCTCCCGAACGGGTGCGAAAGTTGTTTGCCGTTGGCTTTCGGCAACATTCATTCCTGCATCCCCGAAACATTTATCCAGTTTGGAAAAACTGAAACTGCGGTCTATCTCCGAACCCTTGAACGTGTATTCGCCTTTGGAAATGGATATGCCCTGTATCTCGCTTGTCTGTCCCTTATACTTGAACTGGATAGCAATACCCATTTCCGCTAACCGCTGCTGTAACTGCTGCCAGTTACGGGATTTGCCGATTTCATTCTTTACAGCCGTGTAAATCTCGTATTTCGACTTGTCCGGCTCTTTCAATCGGTGCTGCTTCACCTGCTCTTTCCCCTTGGCGAAATAAAGCCCGTGTTTGGCTTTCAGCTTCTTGCATACCTGTTCGTTACGGTACATGTCGTTCCTGTCCGAAATGCTCTTGCCGTTGTTGTCTATGCGGTTGAACACGATATGCACATGTGGATGTTCCCGGTCTTGGTGGCGCACGATGATATACTGCGTATCGGTGATTTTCATTTCACGCAT
>CEAF01015856.1_pt1 | contig 58250 bp, 56 predicted proteins | sample 557431 | NCBI WGS metagenome assembly CEAF01 (sample SAMEA3182068, study PRJEB8094) | gut metagenome | biome: human; feature: gut; material: Stool; isolation source: human stools | place: Canada | collected 2013-11-18 | reverse complement strand
TACGGGGCTTTTCCGGTTTGTCGTAATTATACCATAAGGGCACACCTTCGCCACCCACGCCCTCACCAGCGGCGTGGATGCCAAAACGCTCTCAGGCATCCTGGGCCATACCCGGGCGGCCTTCACGCTGGACACCTACACCCATGTCACAGGGGATATGCACCGCAAAGCGTCAGGGATCGTGGGCGAGTTCATGAACGACTTTGTGGTAAAGGGGTGATCACATGGCAAAGAAACGCAAAAACGGTCAGGGCACTGTCCGCTTGAGAAGCGACGGACGGTGGGAAGGCCGTCACATCGTGGGCTACGATGAAAACGGAAAGGCAAAGCAAAAAAGCGTCCTGGCAAAAACAAAGGCGGAATGCGTGGAAAAGCTGAAAAGGCTTCGGGAGGAGTACACCGAGGTCGCCCCCTTCAAGGTAAAACCGGATATGCGGTTTGGGGATTGGATGAACTACTGGTATGAGAATCACTGCAAGCCATCTATCCGCCCCACTACGCAGAAGGGTTATGAGGAGTGGATCTATGTCCACGCCATCCCCGGTCTCGGGCATATCCCGCTGAACAAGCTGACGCAGGCAGACTGCCAGAAGTTTCTGAACGAGATGAAGGCCAACGGCAGAAAGACACATCGGGACACCAAGGGCCCGGAAATGGCGGAGCGGTCAGTGCGAAGCTGCTATCATGTGATACGGACGGCGCTGGACAGAGCAATTAAGGATGGCTTGATCAAGAAAAATCCCATCCTCGGCGTCAAGCTCCCACCGCCGGAGCCGAAAGAGATGAAGGTGCTGTCCAAAGAAGAAATTCAGCGATTTCTGATACAGGCCAAAGCGGAGGGGATGTACGAACTCTTCCTGCTGGAGCTGACCACAGGACTTCGCCGGGGTGAGATACTGGCGCTCACATGGGATGACCTGAACTTTGAGACAGGGGAACTCCATATCAGCAGGCAGGTCACGCCGGTGGGTGGCAAGAATATCATCAGCGAGCCGAAAACAAAAGCAGCGTTTCGCACGATCATCCTGCCGCCAGTCATGGTAGGACTTCTGCGGGAATATCGGAAAGAAGTATTCTCCCCGCTGATGTTCCCGTCCCGCATCAAGCCGAACCAGCCCATCGACCCCAGCTATGTCCGCAAGCGGCTCCAGCAGATACTGGAGCGGGCAGACTGCAAAAAGGTGCGCTTTCACGATCTGCGCCATACCTTCGCCACCATGTCACTGGAACACGGCATGGATGTGAAGACACTGTCCGCCATCATTGGCCATGTCTCCGCCAAGACCACGCTGAATATCTACACCCACATTACCAACGAAATGCAGGAAAATGCCGCAGCCAGCATCGACCGCGGCATCGCAAAGGCAGAAATATCCCGACAGAAAGCAGAAGCTGCATCAGAGGCGCAGAGGTTTGAACCGTACACATCGCCGCGCCGCAGACCCGGCACGGGCTACATCAAGCAGCTCAAGGAGGATCTGTGGGAGGGACGGTACTCGCCCGTCTGGCCAGACGGCAAGAAGCACTCCCGCAATGTATATGGCCGCACGCAGGAGGAATGTGAGGAAAAGCTGGCGAAGCTGATCCTGCAAATGAAAGCGGAGATCGCTGTCCTGCGGAATGGGACGGCTGCGGAGTATCCAGACGGCGTCAGCCCCAAGAAAAAGCAGCTGGCGGAGTACCTGCGCCAGCACCCCGGCGTGAGCAATAAAAGCTATATCGCACGGGAAACAGGCATGGACCGCACCACGGTGCAGAAATACTACGATGAGGTCAGAGCAGAACTTGCCGCACCGGCAAACACATAAAACGAAAATCCGCAGGTGGTGAGGGGCTGCTACTCACCGCCTGCGGATTCCAAAAGTGGTCAGGATTTTCTGCCGTCTGTGGTATTATTGTGGTCAAACGAAAAATCACCCCCAAAATGGCGGTGATTTTTCTCGAAATGGTGGACCCAAAGGGATTCGAACCCTCGACCTCTCGGATGCGAACCGAACGCTCTCCCAGCTGAGCTATGGGCCCATATTGCCGCTTTTTGCAGGTTTTTTGCAACAAAAAGCTGATTTTCAAGTTTTCCGATTTTAGAAGAATTCGGAGAAAAACCTCTCCGAAATCATGGACTGAAACTCGCAGGTCGATGTGCGACCATAGGGATGCGAACCGAACGCTCTCCCAAGGCTGACATATTGCATCCACGCGCGCTTTATAAATTGAAAATTCGCGTCGTCTTATTAAATTTTCGGCACTTTCACGTCAAAAATATTACATTTTCAATTCAACACCTTTATGATGTTTTGTTCAAAACGCAGGCGTTAATTACCTCTTACAAAACGCCGCCGCAAGACTTTCTTCCCGTTTCGTCAGGCCTTTTCCTGCACAAATAAAGGTACATTCTCCCCCCAGATTTTTCACAAAGACAGGGGATTCAATCTTATCCAGATTATCTTTGCGCCAGCTCTCATCTGCGGCCATTTCTGCAAATTGTGGTGGCCAAAAAGATGCTATATCGATTTTAGTAGTTTCCGCTATTTTTTGGAGGTCTTCAATAATCTTATCGCCGGATAGATTTTCTTTAATCCAGAACAGTACATGATTAGATTTTCCCCAGTCCATAATCCATCGCTTATCTTCTTCGGTAGCGCAAAAACAACCCAAGCGGGGTGTTTGTCCGAATTCGCCCCATATACCCCAGTGGTATTTTCGAATCATGTCCTCTATACTTACTGAGTTCGAATCATAGCCACAAATCTTTTTATAAATTGGCTTCAAGTGTTGAGCTACTTGGTCAAACGTATCTTTAAAGAAAATTTCTGATCCTTTTAGTTTTTCTCGTTGAGTTGCAATAAACGTGTCATAGTCCATCCCCCGGAGAACGCTAAGATTTGCGTCAATGGAGTCGAGCATGTGCAAAACGAGTTGCATATCCGCACCCGCTGATCGCGTCAGCACCGTTCGCATATTCCCAATAATATTCAGCAGTTTTCTTGCAAACGAAACGAGTTCAGTTGGAACGTATTGCGTTCCAAGGGCTTGACAAATTTCGTTGGAGTATGTATCCAGTATTTGTACATCAGGTGTTGTTGTGTTTGAGTTCAAGATGGGCACATGTACATAGGTGGGCATGCTCCAATTAAAGTGCTCCTTTAGTGCAAGGCTTAGACCATCGTCATCATAGGGCGGCAAAGCCGGAAGGACTAAATTATATGCATTCCAAACACTCTGCTCGGAACGCATATCAATACAACTAAAATAGCTAATACCGTTGTACTTATCTTTATTTCTGTGTACCCACTGCATGAGCATTTGCGGGATAATATACTCTTGCTTGAAGGGAGCCTTTCCACTTGCATTTGCAAAAGAGCAAGATAAAATCAAGGGATAGGTCTTTAAGCAACGCTCAACTATTGAAAGCCATAAATCAAAGTCGTTATAATATGTGGCCAAAAAGCGATTGCGGATTTCTTTCGGAGCGCATAGCGCGATTATCTTCCAATCATCCTGAGAATCATCAGATGGCAAATACTGATACTCGGAACAATAATATTCTGGCGGATAGCCACATTCTTGCCATGCGAGTTGCTGCATAGTCGACAAGTATAATGAGGGGAAGCCACAAAGACTAAACCTCTCGTTACTTGCAAGTTGCCTCTTCTGGCTCGGAATGTGAAACATCTCATTGGCATCTTTTTCAATTGCACTATTAGGCGCAGAACGTACCCTGTAAAAATTGTAGCCATAAGCATCCCGAAGGTGCCCAAATGAAGTTCTTCCCTTTATCTCGAATCGAACCACTCCGCTGACCGTGCTCACAAATAATGCCGGCTCAATTTCCTTCATCATTACATCAAATGCTTCTTGCGCAGCTTTGGCATCCGATTTTTCATGGCACTTTAATACTGTTTCAATGAGAGAAAATTGAGCTTCTGTTGTCGTCAAAACTCTTTTAATCATAGAGGCTACTGCTTCCCGCTGATTGGCTGGAAACTCTGAGCCATCGCATTTCTTTAGTCCGGTCACGAAAGTCTGTGCTTCTTCGGCGAGTTTATCTAATATAACAAATTCTTCCCCGAAATATTGTTTTGGCAATTCAAGTGACACCATAAAATTCGAGATGCTTTGCATGCCCATAGCTTTCCCCTCCTTTTCCCCTTTTCGATGGTGCCCACGTTTAAAACACATTATGATGCCTCCAGATCATTGTTTACATGTTAAGCGAGCTACCTGAAGTGTCCAGCAAACTGAGATATTTAGTTTTTCGTTCATCAAGTTCCTTAAACTTTTGACGTTGCAGAGAACGTCGTACCGTCTTAGTTGCCCAGTTATCCTTTATTAGGAGAGTACCAGTTCCCTGCACAAGAGTGACTAAAGCAACAAAGGTAGTCGCAATGCTTAAGGGGCTACCTATCCCGGTCATTATGATCATGTAAATCGATGCAGATGAAAAAAGCAGAGAAACTGCGATAGCAGCAATTTTAATAATCTTAATCCACCGTTTTTCTTTGCGACCGTATTCCTCCTCTATTTCTTCCTCAGCCCGCTTGCACGCTGCTGTTCTCAACTCATTCAAAGTTTGAGTGCCCCTGTTTTCGCCAATTTTGATGCCCTCTTCTTTGCTTTCTCTACGAATATTTTCGCGGATAGTCTGGACAACCGCTGTACTCAAGTTGCCTTTTTCGCCTTTCGTAAGTTCCATCAGTTCTTTTTTCGCAAACTGATCTACGCGTAGAAGTGCAGCTTCATCTCCACTTAGGTCACCTTGCTTTTCCAAATAATCAACATTATCGAAATAGGCATCCATAAGCTCTTTGCTGGGAGTAAGTGCCGCCAGCACATTTTCAAGAAGCCGCATCTTCGGCAAGTTATTGTTTCGCTCAAAATCCTTTAGCCACGCCATGACGCATAAATCATTGCCAGTGATGGCGAGGGGAAAACCGACATCTTCAGAATGATTTATAAGCAGTTGTTTTGTCCCCGAAACAAGAAGAGGGTTCGACGTGACAAAGACAGCCTTACACTTTTCAATATTGGGAAGTCGTTTGCCTCGCCTGATTCTGCTTACAGTGTTGATTGCAGCAAGATCGTCTGGAAGAGTGGAAACGTTGTAACTGGGCTTCATTTCCAAAAGAATACTCCTGAGTTCGTCGTCATTCAGCAAGCCAGCGGCCTGGTCTTTTACTCCAGCACTAATTAGCGCTGCTTCAAAAGAAATTTCGTCAACTTGGAAATTTCGCAATTTTTGTATAAATGCCTTTTGTGCGGCATCAACGTGCGTGTAAGATGCGCCTCTTTCATCAAAGAATTCAAGTGTAATTGTAGCCGGATACCGCCGAGGTGACACGGTTGATTGTTTATATGCCTCAAGAATATTTTCTACTTCCTCAATGTTATAAGAAAAGCACGCAAGTTTTGCGCCGTTACGCTGCAAGCTTTTGACCATCTCTTGCACACTTTCGTTTTCTTGAGAGGACTTAAATCCAAGAAGCGCCAATAACAGCCGGGTATCCAGATAGAATATCACATTGCTAAAAGACGCATATGTCACATCTAAGTTTTCCGCTTGAAGGTACAGAGCGGTGGTGACAAAGTAGCCCTTAACCAATTCTACAATATAATCCATAAGAGGCGAACGCTTCTCATTCTCCTCAAGTATGAATTTTCCTATGAAAAAATCAAGTTCGCTGTTTTTGAAGGATATTTGCCGCAAATCATCTGCAGAAAGTACTATAGATCCACCCTGACGCTCAAAAAACGACAGCAAGAAAACTTCCGCCTCTGAAGAGGTATAGTTGTCACGTCGGCATGCACGGTTATGGTTAAGATAGCCAGCCAACGCCGTAGTAACCGCGTCAGAATGTTCTTTGCAAACGAGCCTCTTGGAGTTAAATTTTTCGACCTGCGTGGATAGTGATGCAATAAGAATAAATTTACGATTCTCTTTCTTGATAATTCGACTCTCTTGCTTTATTGCGTCGCTGGTTTCACGCAACAGGATTCTTTCTACTACAGCACACTGAAACGATTGGTATCCAAACTCGGATTCCATATATCGGCATATACCCTCGACATCAATAATATCGCCAACTTTTGTTGTGACCCCCACTGCATAGAGCACAAAGGGGCGAATCAAGTCAAGAAGGTCACTACGTTTTGTTTGCCAAAGCGCATACAGCATGGCAAGGCTTATGATTGCATTTTTCTTCATGATACCAATCCTCACCCTCGTTTTTCTTTTTATGATATCATAAATCGCCAAATTATTCAACTGTTCAACACCTCTCTACCCTCGATACGTCAAAATGGTATGCGCTACTTCTACGAAGAAATAGCGTCAGAGTTGCTTTGTAATATGCAACCAAGTTTATTCTACCAATATATGTTGATATCAACCCGCATCTGCATAAATAAGAGCAATCGGATTACAGCTCCATCCCATTCAAATACTGTGCCTCGGAGATGTTGAAGTCGATCTGGATACCGTAGCCGCGGGTCAGTGTTACAGCTTTGATGAGGTGGGAGGCGATGAGCTTGCGCTCTGCGGGGGAGGCGGTATCGAACATCTCAGCCCAGGACAGAAGCTGCTGGTGCTGTTCCTTTAGCTCCTGTGTAAGTCTGTCGCTGTCAGCCAACCGAGTTTCCAGCGATTCGATGCTGGCAGTCAGCGATGTCATGGCCTCCTTTACGGAGTCCAGTCGGCTTTTGACCTGCTCAGGGGTGAAGGGACATTTTCCGTCCAGCGAGTCCAGCATCAAGCCCTCCCAGCGGCCCTGCTCAATGTGCTTCTTGGAAAGCTCCAGCTTGGCTTGGCGGATCTGTTGCTGCAAATCAGACGCCGTTGCACCGATCTGATTATGAACGATGTCGTACTCACTGACAGTGCCAGCCTTCTGAAAAATATCCCGGATAATCTTGCTGACCACGGCATCCACCTTTTCGGCACGGTAGGTCGTGGGGCCGTCGCAGTTTCCTTTGTGCTGGGTGCGGTTATAGCACTTGTAGATCGCCACGCGACCGGTACCGCCGTCTGTCGGGTGATGCGTTTTTCTTGCCGTAGACGCAAAAATGCGGCCACCGCAGTGACCGCAATACACATTGCCGGACAGCAGAGCACTGCCGGTATTCATTCGGGGATAGCTGCGAAATGGACGGGAAACTTCTGTCTCGCTGCCATCCTTCAGCGTAATTGTCTCTGTGCCGTAGGCAGCGGCACACTTAGCCAGATAGTCCGCAGATCGCTGCTCCCGGCCCTTCTGCACCCGCTGGAATTGCTCCGGTGTGATGATCTGCAAGTCCGGAAATATCTCAGAGATACTCTCGCCACTTCGGAGTACGCCGGTGTAAGCGATATTGATGAGGATGTTTTGAATGGTGGAGTAATGGAACGGCTCACCCGTGCGGAGGTTGAGAAAGCCCTCCTCTTTGAGCGTAGTGGAGGTTTTTCGGCCACCGTAGCCGTACTGGTCGGCCAAATCGAAAATGCGGCGCACAGCCGCGGCTTCCATGGGGTTGACCTCAATATCAAACAGCTCACGGTTCTTCTTGCCTATGCGCCCCTTCTTTACCAACTGATAGCCATAGGGCGCGTAACCGCCACGGAATCTGCCCTCCATAACGATCTGTCCCAGTCGGGTCTTGGTACGAATGGAGGTCTTGATGCTTTCGCCGGACGCCTGCCAGTAACGGATGTAGTTCAGCAGCTTGTCCACATGGTTATCAAACCGCTGCTGGCCTTCCTCGGCGCTCCAAACCTCGATGCCGTTGTTGACGAACCATTCCACAATGAAAGGTGTTTCGTCATCGCGCCGGCCAAGGCGGTCAAACATGAAAACAAGGAGAATGTCAAAGGTGTTCAGTGCAGCTTCACGCTGAATCTCCTGTATGGCGTCGCGCTGCTTGGCGGAGACCTTGAAGCCGGACACGCCTTTCTCGGAAAACTCTCGAACAATGTCCCAACCCATTTGTGCGGCGAACTCATGGCATCGCTGCTTTTGCATGGGGATGTCATCCTTTTCGACCTGCTTCAGCGTGGAAACGCGATACAGGCAGCAAACTCTTTTACCCAAGGTCACGCCTCCTTACGTCTGGAGCGTCCGAACGTAGCTATTCTTCAAAATTGCTCGGACGGCGGCCACGGTATCATCCGCAGGAAATGGTGTAAAGGTAAGATGCACATGGAGTCCATTTATCTCCAGCGCTATCATGTTTTTAGAAGCTGCCATAGCTTGTCCCCCTTTCTTCAGTATCCGATTCATTTGCGAAATGTTCGGCGAGGTCATTGACCGCCCGCAGACGGCCAACGACCTCGCTCAATTCATCTTCGGTCAGGGGTGTATCCCCCGTAATGATGATAGCTCCGTCAATGCAGGCGATCTGCACCTCCGCGTTCGAGTCGATGCCTGCTTGCCCCAATAGTTGCTGCGGTATGGCGATCTGCTGGGTGGTATCCAATTCAGAAAGAGATACCGATGAAACTGTGAACTCATGGTATCGGTTTGCGAGGTCATCGTCGGTGATATAAGCCACAAACACGTCCTGCCCCGCAGTCAACCCCATTTCAGTCAAGTCATCCGCCGGGATCACAAGGCGTCCGTCATCGCCAATGGTATAAGAGCTTTCAGAAATTTTAATGAGTACCCCTCCTCTTGCAGTTGCATTGATTCCTGATGGCACAAACACGGGTGCTGCGGAAAGGAGTAATTGGGGGGGTAGGTAGTAAATATGTGAGGGGGGAGAGAAAACGCAGCACCCGCGTTTCTGCCATCAGGCAAAGGTCGTGGCGGGGCCGCCCCGGTTTCCCGGAACGACCCACGCCGTTTCTGTCGTTTGCCCAGTCCTATTCGACACTACTTCCCGGACTGTTGGGCGGTCAACTGGTCTGCGGCTGGCGCCGCACATGGGAATTGCACCCCTCCGAGGATCTCTCCGAGCTGCACCGATTGCTTGTATCTGTCGCTATGCAGAAGTACCATTGTAGGCAGATGAGGTCATGGCGAGGCAGCCTGCCGCGGCTGCTTTTGGATGAACGGGTATCGCTGGGCACCTTCCGATTTGGGACCTGCATTGACACGGGAAACTCCCGTGCAGGTGGTCATGGCGCGTTCTCCGCATCGCTGTCCTCTTTTTTACGGAGGCTCATCTGCTGATGTGATCCAGTTGCCGGATATGGCCGTGTGGCGTTTTTCAAGGTACAGCAGACTGCTTGTCTGGCCTGAGTAAATTGTACCTTGAAGTCAAAGAAATTTTTATAGCGGGGTAGGCCGAATCGTTAGACCTTGTAGGTCGAATTTCTTTACATTGACTCAAATCTATCAAGCAATTCGCGGATTTGGGCAATCAACTTCTTGGTAGATGGCGGCATTCTGGCTGTCCCTCTCACCAAAAAGTCAACAGAGACATTCAGTAAATCCGCTATGTCAAAAAGAAGGTCGATGGACACACCACGTTTGCCGAGTTCGATCCTGCTAAGATGGTCAATGCCAATGTTTAGCGCAGATGACATTTGTTCAAGTGTTAGACTCTTCTTTCTGCGAAGATATTTGATTCTCTGTCCGAATGCATTTTGATCAAAGTGCATTTTGTTACCTCCATTTCGTCATTTGTGAAGAACTCACAGCGACGAAATGGAGGCCCACGGCAGCCGGGTCGGTATGCGCGCAATAAACAGCGGAGAAAAAGCCATGGATGGCCGCAAAGGGCCATCCATGGCTTTTTCTCCGCTATACTATTTTGTCTGACCGCATGGTCAGGTGGCCTCCCGAATATCTCCAGAGGCCAATGCGTTCCGGGAACTCCGCTTCCTATATCAGCGTTCTCTATATCATGGTGCCTCCATTATCCACCCATACCGCTGCCGAGATCATAGCCAAGGTCACAGGTATAGCGCCACTCCACGACGTCGCCGTTCTTCACCTGGTAGCGGGAGCAGCCGTAGTTGGGATACCAGCCGTTGACGTTGTACATCCAGCCGGACAAACTGCCCACGTCGAACTCATAGAGGTTATTGATCCCCTCTACATAGGCGCTGTTATATACCGGAGTCCAGTTGGATTCCATGTGGATGGCGTTGTCCCGACATACCCGCTGGAGAACATCGAATACGCTCTCGCCCTCGCTGAACTCTACCTCCGTGGCAGGAAAGATAACGCCGTCCGCCGGTACGAGAAACTTCTTGTTCTCCACACATTTGTCCATATTATCCAGAATGGTCTCGCAAGAGATGGAGAAAGTACAGGTGTGGGTCGTAGTGGTATCCACCGTCGTATCCTGCGGCTCTACCGGGGCGGGCTTTCCCTCCGGAATGGGATCGGTCATGTATTGTCCCTTATCGCCGGTATCCTCCGGCTGCACCGTCTGCGTCTGACCGCAGGCAGCGCAGGACAACAGAAGGAGGACTGCCAGAAACAAGGAAACGATATGTCTGCACTTTACTCTCATGTCACTGCTCCTTCTTAATACGGCGGTAGCGGCGCACCATGCCGAAGGCCAACAGAGCAACGATGATGACGGCCAGCAATATCGCTCCCAGCGGCGTTTCGGTCAGGGCAGAGCCCACGATCTCGAACACGTTGCTGCCCGTACCGTCCGGGCCGAACTTGCCGTTCTCGGCGGCCTGGAGGTAGGTGAGGGCGGAGATCGTATCAGATACACCCATGTTGGGGTTATCATACCTTGGTAAGATTTCCAAATTGTCCAGCGGTGCTTCCACATCGAAATTGCTGATGAATCCCACGCCGTCCACATAGAACGTTTGCATGGCGTCTGCCACGGTGTTGCCGTTCTTCACAAAGCGCTCATCTTCCAGAGAAATGTCAAGCGCCTCCATCATCTTCAGAACAGCCAGCGTCACTTCCCCATCCGGCGTTTCTTTGCTCATGTTGGCAAAACTGCCGTCTGCCAGCTGCACGGAGGACAGGTATTCCAAACCTGCATCAATAGCCTTAGCCACATACTCTTTATCCGCATACGGTGCCAGTGCGGTCAAGGTCTCCGCCGTGTAGCGTGCATCATCCCTCCACGAGGTATCCGCATGACCTTGTGCGATATTGACACCATAGTAGCTGTCAAAGCCACCATCCGGGGTTTGATCTGCAAGAATGCGTGTCGCATATTTGTCCACAACAGCACCTACATCCACGCCGCGGGAACGCCAGACAACAGGATCAACTGCGGCAATATCCTCCATGAAGCTGTTGAAGTCGTAAGTAGATGTAGCTACTAACTTATCGGTATTCGTCAGCACGGCCAAGTAGTCCAAGCCGTTGATGTCACCGGGGTCCATGCCAAGATACTGCATGGCGCGCACCGCACCGGCGGAATAGGTTGAGGACGTTCGCCCTAAATAGTATTCGCTGCTGGCTCCCACCATGGCGGTCATGATCTCCTGCAGCTTTTCCGTTTCAGCCTTTGTCAACTCTATATTCGCATTTTGCAAAGCCAACAACTGCGCGGAAAATGTGCTGATCTCACTATCTGATATTTCACGAGGGGTAGTCAGCACATCTTCAAATTCACCTATAACTCGACTGGCCAGCGCTTTAGTTTCCTGTTTCAATATCTGCTTGTAGTTCAGCTTTGTGCTTATGTCTCCACCTGCGGGTGAGGTGACACTGCCATGGTTAATGGATGTTTCTTTTGTCATAACACGGATAGCCGCGATTCCCGGAAATGCAGTCCCATTGAGGTAATCCCGCCTTATCACAGACCTGTCGGGGTCATCGGGCGCATCCGGGTCGCTCATGGTAGTCCATGAAGATATCCCCCATCCGATAGGTGTGTATGTACCATCTGAATAGCCCCAATGCGTTTCTTCCCGATAGAACCCCTGTCCGGGCTTAGGTGCTTCCTCAAAATAGAAATCCTGATACCACCCCATCATGCCGTCCAGCACGGTGTGGCCGTCCTTGGTAAAGCGCTCGTCCGTGAGGGAGATGCCCAGCGCGGCCAGCATCTCCAGCCCCGCCGCGTCCTCCTCCACGTCCTCGTCGCCATACTTGACGAACCCGCCGCTGGGGAGCTGCTGCTCGGAGAGATAAGTTAGCGCCTTGTCAATGGCCGCGGACACATCCTTGCGGCTTTGGTAGGGCGCAAGGGCCCGTGCAGATTTTGCGGTCAGTAGGATGTAGTCGAAGCGATCCGGCTCATCGTTCACGCTCTTTTGCTTCAGCTCAGCGGGCCACTTAGAGGTATAACGGAACTCGCCGCTGCTCTGCTGACGGGCCAGCGCCTCGGTCAGAAGCTGCTCCCGCAGCGCGCTGAACTCGTCCGTCTTACCCGCATCACCTGCGGCGTCCAGGTCCAGCAGCATATCCAACCTGTCCTCGTCCGCCTCCACTAACTCCGGCTTCCGCAGGGCGTCCATGAGGTCGTGACCGGCGAAGTCGGTCACATCCAGCCCCATCACCGCCACCGTGCGGATCGCGCCGGGGATATAGGCTGTCTTGCCCCGCTTGACGGCAAGGTCCAGCCAGTCGGCCAATGCTTGCAAGTATTCGTCATAAAAGCCGCTGGGGACAGCTGCGCCGGAGGTCCACAGGGCATAGACCGCCTTGGCGTTCTCCTCCTGCGTGGCCGCGGCAAGGTAGTCCTTGCTCTCGCTGACACGCTGGATGACCAGTTGCGTCACCGTCTGATATGCCTGCTCCGCCTCGTCCGTCCAGCCGTCCGTGGGAGCAGCTTGTGCTACGATGGGCAAAAGCATCACCAGCGCCAGCAGTGTGGTGAGTAATCTTGTGATATGCTTTCTCATTTGCTCTCCCTCCTGCGGCGGATGACTACTGTTGCGGCTACCATGACGACCACCATGCCGCCGATGATAAGAAACAGGTTTCTCTGTGCCACGTCCGTCTGTGCTTTCACCGCAAGTACGGCATCCCAATTTTCTACCAATTCTTTGTCATGGTCGGACAGCGCCTTGTACCGCTTTACCAGCCTGTCCACGGTGGGCTTCTCACCCAGTCCCGGATTGGACATGGGAATGATTTGGCTTTCTATGTCCGCATTGATGCTCTCTATCTCTGCGTACAGCGCATCTATGTCGCTCTTGGCCTGTGTCAGCTTGGTCATGTAGGTGTCATAGCCATCGAAGTCACGGCTCATTTTCAGCTTGTCCAGCAGCGCCGTCACTTCCTCGTCATTCTCTGTACTTAGCTTCTTGGGCAGGGCGTCCGCCTGCTGCCGGTCGGCCTCGGTGAACTCATAGCTGCCCGCGAAGGACACCTCGCTCTCCTCCGGCGTCAGTATCTTGGCGGATACGCTGCCGGGGCGGAAGTCGTACAGGATGCTCATACCCTGTGCCTGCCGCCACACGGCCACCAGTGCAAGCAGCGCTTGGTCGGTAGCGATGCTGTTGCTCTCACCGGGTATGGCGGAGGGGTTGCCGGGGTCGGACTCATAGGAGTGGGCAAAGCCGCCGTCCTCCTGCTGGTAGTAGAACAGGGCATCCAGCAGATTGATACCGTTCTTGATGAACCGCGAATCATTCTGCGGGTCAACGCCGATGGAGCACAGCGACACGATGATCTGCGACACGGACTCGGAGTTCCGTGTACCCCAGCTGCGGAAATCGCCGGTATCCAGCTGCAATTTGGATAGGCAGTCCAGCGCCTTATCCACGGGGTCTTTCACGTTGAAGGTGGCGTTTCGATAGTACGGTGCAAGCGCCTGTATCGCCATGGCGGTGATGTCCGGGTCGGCGGTGCTGCCCTGTGCAAAGCGCAGGTTGAAACCATCATCCGGAAGCTGGAAGGACAGTATCTTCTTGATCATCTCCGTGCGGGTGTAGGACGAGCCTGCGGGGATGTTGTACTTCATGCTGTCCAGCGTGATAAGTCCCCACAGCCAACCGTTCAAGCCCTGCGCCCCGATGTCCACGGTCTTGCCGCGGTCATACACGCCGTCCGCAATGAGGTTGATATCATTGCCATCCGCATCCTTGCCGAAATGGGTGGGGTCGCCGCCGCAGGCCAGCACAGAAAGAGAGATACGGTGCCACTCGGTGGCCTTCACCCGGTCCAGCTTGTCCGGCTCACGGTACTTCTGCTCGACGTATGTCTGCAAGGCCGCCAGGTAGGAGTCATAGTCATCCTCTACACCGCAGCGGCTCAGGCCGATGGGCAGCCAGTCTGTGGCGGAGCTGCCCGCGTAGGTCAGCTCATCCCCAGAGAGCAAATTGTCGGTTTCAGACAGTCCCAGCGCAGAGCGCTTCTGCGCCATGATGCCCTGAATGGCCTCTGAGATCTGCGCCACCGTGTATTTACCCTGCGGCACGACCTGCCGCTGGTTCTGCTTTTGTGCCGCGTCCGCCTGCTGCTGCGTCATGGGCGTGACGCTGATGGTCACATCATCGGTGAAGGTGCCGTCCTTGAACTGCACGCGGCCGAGGATGTTGGAATCCTCCACAGGCGTGATATTGCCCCATGTCTCCTCGCTCCATTGGGCATCCCTGCCGATCTGGATCTCCACCGTGCCGGTGAAGAAGTCGGGATGCTCCAGTGTGACCGACTGCACATAGTACATTCCGTTGACGGAGATGCCGCAGGAGGCCTCTCCGTCCTTGCCTTTGCCCACTGCCAGCGACACACGCGACACCCTGCCTGCCGGCAGGCCATGGCTCTCGCCGGCAGTAAGATACCGCACGTCCGCGCTCTCCACGCCCGCCTTTTCAAATTCCCAGTAGGGCAGGCCGTTTCCCTCCGGCGCATGGATCGTGATGCTGTGTCCTGCCGCGTAAGCCGCGGGGATGCTGCCCCACAGCAGCGTCAGCACCAGCAGCCACAGCAGCCATTTTCCGCTTTTTCTTCTCACAGAGGCATCCCTCCCGTTTCCGTTTATATAGCCGTATTCGCGTGGACGGAAATTCCGCCCACGCGAATCGGCAGACTGACTCCTAAGAGCCGTCTATATCACTTATTTCTCGTCATGCTCGTCACGCTTGACCTTGTGGTAGCGGCGTACCGCGCCCACGATGATCAGCGCCGCGATGACGGCCACGATGCTCCAGACGAGGATGGGATTCTCACGCACCACCGTGCCGATGACCTCCCACACGGAGTTGCCGCTGGCACCGCCCTCGGTATCCTGTCCGTCCGGCACATCCTCCGGCGCTTCAGTGGTCTGAGTGTCGTCAGGCTCGGCGTCAGGCTCCTCCGCGTTCTCGGACAGGCTCTCCATCGTCACCTGCTGGGAGTCCAGCCACACCGGGAAGGTCATAGACGTGCCGCTGGCCTCCCACTTGCTGTACAGACGGTCTGCCAGTGCCGCAAGGCTGCTGGCGTACTGGCCGTAGATGCTCTCGTAGGTGCCGCTGGCCATGCCGCCGCCACCGGTCAGCCACGCGCTGAATACCTCATCGCTGCCGGAGTCGATGTACTTCTGCAGCGCCTTGGTAATGGTGTCGCCGTCCTTGCCGTCCACGCCGGTGTGCTCGTTGAGGCTGGCCAGCAGCAGCGCCGCCAAATCCTTGGCCTCGTCGGTCTTCTTGCCCACGGCTGCGGTGGCCATGTTATCCAGACTATTGGTCAGCAGGGCACGGACCACGTTGGGGTTCTCTTCCAGCCACTTCTGGAAGGACTTATTCCCGCCGTTGGATCCCCACTCGGCGTAGGCGCCCAGCACAAGGCCCTTGATATCGTACTCCACGTCCATGTTCAGGCCGTCCTGCAGGCCCTCGTCGTCCTTATCGCCGGTGCCGGTACCGTCGCCGCTGCCGCCGTAGTAGTAACCGCCACCGCCACTGGGGGTAGCGGAGCCGAAGGTAGCCGTAACGAGGACGTTGCCCTCATTGGGCATGGTAAATGTGGCCGGGTTGGAGATAGACTTCGCCGCGGTGCCCACAGGGAGCTGAACGGTCATGGACTTCAAGGCGTAGGTGTTATCCATGGGCGTAGCTGTAACGGTCACACTCATACCCTTGGGCCCGTACACGGCATTGTCCGCATCGCCGGTGAAGTTGCGGTTGCTCTTGATACTCACCGAACCGCCTGTGCCGCACTCGGCCTTGGCACGGTAGTAGCTGGTGGACGTTCCCTCGCCGATGGGAACAGGATAGTTGTTTGCACCTTGTGTCCAGTAGTTGGCGTGTGCGCCGGTGCCGCCGTCCACGCCCCACGCTACCTTGCCGCTGGCGAAATCATCCGCGCTGGCCCATTCGCCGGCACTGGACACCGCCGTAGCACTGCTGGCGAGATAGTAGCTGTTTGTCACTTCGTTTTGGTCACCATAAGTCCCACCTGTTGTTTTACCAGCCAGAGGAACTTGTGTGCTTGTATTGTAGGTGAAGCAGCCTTCGGTCTGCCAACGTGTAGAATTTGTAATGCCGAATGCTGTGGCAACATTACCATTGCCGGTTATCTTGCCGGTATTGTAGCAATTCTCAATTTTTATAGCGTGCCATGTTATGCCGGATGCGGTTGAGCCAGACACGTCGCCGGTATTTCCACACCTTTCAACATAATTTGCCCTATTTGTAATGCCACAAGCCATCCCCTGTTGACCTATAACTTCTCCAGCGTTAGTGCAAGCAGTAAAGCTTTGGCCGTAGATAGCTATACCAGAGGCAATTCTTCCGTTGACAAGTCCTTCATTCCGGCAGTTTGCAAAGTTATTTCCTTCACCTCTATGATCACCACTTATTCCACCGGCATAGGCTTCTCCCTTAATCGCTGCACTGTTCGTACAACGAGTAAACTCAGAAGAGCCGTTCGTATTTCCGAGCCCAGCCATGCCTCCAGCATATCTGCCCTCTACAGAGCCACCGGCATTGCTGCAATCTGTCATCGTTCCGCCGCCAAAGCCGAGAATACCACCTGCATAATAGTTGCCTTTTACCTCTACATTTGTGAGGTGTATATTGGTTGCGGTTAGCGTACCTCCTCCTGCAAGACCACCGCAGAACGAAGTTCCCCCACGTTCGCAAGTCACAGTTCCGTTCTCTATTGTCAAGGACTCAATAACAGCATTTTTAATGAGGCCAAACAGTCCGGCATACGACTCTCTTGGAGAGACCGTCAGATTTTTGATTGTATGACCTTTGCCATTCAACTGGCCGGAAAACGCACTGCTCGCTCCACCAATAGGCATCCAAGTTGTGCCGGCAAGATCAATATCATCCAACAAGGCAAAACGTTCGCCCTTGTAATCAAACCCCTTGTCGTTGACCTGTGTCGCCAGCTTGGACAGCTCATCTTTAGAACTTATCTCATATGGATTGCTTGTCGTACCGTCGCCATCCCAGATCTCAGCCCACACAGCGTAGAGCGTGATGGGTTTTCCCTCAGTTACCGAAATTTTTGTGGGTTCAAAAACGCCCTCAGACGCATTAAACTTATAGGTTGGCGTTGCAGCATTTGAATCCTCACTCCAACCGAGGAACGTGCCGTTTTTATGCTTGTAGCCCAGTGCATCATCGGTTCTAAGGGTAAATATGGCTACAGATTGACCGGTCCCAATCATCTGTGTCTCTGTCAGCTTCGTGCCGATGGTCGCACCATTTGGATCGTAGGTAAGGACCGCCGTTCCGGTTACGCCCGGTTCGTAGCTTCCATCCCAGCGCTGGATATGCGCAGGATTCCACGGCTTGTCCTGTTTGTTGATCCACTCCAGTGCACCGGAAATATTTTTGCAGGCTCCATTCAGCACATCCACCAGCTCAACATTGCCGACTTTATAGGCCTTTTTCCCATCGACTTCGGTTATTGTGATACTTTGAGACTTGTCGGCGTCAGTGATACCAGCACTGTCCTTGACGTAGATACCGGTTTTCCCGGCAATATCAGCATAGTAGCTGTTGACCACCGTGCCGCTGCTGATGTTGTGGGTCATTCCCTCTGCGCCGGTCACCGTGCCGAGGTTGTAGCTGTTGGAGACAGCGGTAGTTCCCACACCTCCAATGGATACGCCAGTTTCAGCCCATGTTGGGCCGGAGACTTTGCCAAAGTTGGCGGAATTGAGAACCGGTGCTCCGGTGGCAACACCTGCCACTCTGGAGTTGGCACTTTTGCCTTCCACGGTCTTCAATTCAATGTTCCCTTCGTTCCAGCATTGAGTAACAGACGCCGCAATATTTGCAATACCAGCAGCATGGCCTCCCTCAGATTCAAATGTACTGTTAATCGCACCTGTGTTGCGGCACTTTATAATCACGCCTTTCTCGCTGCTACCAACAATACCAGCCGTGTAGCGGCATACGTTAGTGGTCACACCTGCCTTGTTGACGCACATTTCGACCGTGCCGCCGGCAAGATATGCCACGACACCGGCGGCATGACCAATGCCGTTGCTACCAGTACTATCAGCTTTCACGCTGCCATCCACGGTCAGGTTCTTCACCGTACCGGTAACATAGCCGAAGAAACCCACATAGCTTTGGCCTATGGTATCCAGTGTCAGCGTGACCGTGTGGTCTTTACCGTCAAAGGTCCCCGCAAATGCCGTAGGGGTATAGCCATCGGAATAGCCGATGGCTATCCACTCATAGCCGGAAACATCGACGTCATTAGCCAAATAGATGGTCTTGCCACTGAAATTCACAGAATTGACCAGTGTGCCATCCGCCCTCTTTGCCGTGCCGTTCACCAGCGCGGCAAAGCCGAACAACTGCGCCGTGGTTTCAAGTGTATACGCCGAAGCGCCCTCGTTGCCTATGTACCAACCAATATCCTCATTCGTGTTTGCGCTGATAGTATAGTAAAACGTGTTGTTGGGAACAACAAACTGCCCATTATTTTTGTTGATTTCCTTGCGCGGGTCCTTGGGCGAGTATGTAACAGTATAGTTATCACCGATGCCATCACTGTCGATCGTGATCTCGTTTGCTGCCGCAACGTACACCCTTTGCGTATCCCCTTCAAGCAGTGCATTTGCTTCATTCGCCTGCATGATAACGGACAGTCCTTCCGGTCCGGAACGTTTGACCAGCTCCACTTCATAAAGGTAATAGAGGGATACATACGATTCTATAGCAGGCATTCCGTTCTCCTGTGCCCAATGCGGTTTGGGCGCAGTGTTCTTAAACTGCTCGTTTTCGCCGAGCAGTTCCCACGCTACCCGTCCGATGCTGAATTCCTGCTCCGTGCGGGCGCCGTTATCGTTCGCCGCACCTCTGGTGGACTTTGCTGCCAGGTAGAAGCATTTTGTATATGCACCATCGCCTACCGGCTTTACATCTTCTGCACTATAGCAATAGCCGTCAGAAACTGAGTCCGTGGATTCAGCCTTACCCACAAGGCCGCCGCGTACAGCATTTTCTCCGGCAGCTTCCACGCTTCCAATGAATACGCACGTTTCCACTGTACCGGCTTTCAGCCAGCCTACGATACCTCCGACGTGGGCATCCTTCGCCTCGGAGGAGACCGAACCAGCCACCGTCAAATTCTGCACCTTACCGCCGTCCACTACGCCGAACAAACCGGCATTGGGACCGGCTGCATTGACTTCCGCGCCAGAAACCGCATAATACTTGTAGTTATTATCGCTAATTTCTATGCAGCCATCAAACGTTCCCTTGAATGGATGCTCCGCCGTACCGATGGGTGTCCACTCGCCGGGCAGCACAATATCCGCCCCCAGCATGATCGTCTTCCCCGCGAAGTCGGTCCCCGCATTGACCATACCGGCAAACGTCCGCAGCTGCTTCGCGCTCATGATCGTCATCTCGGCTGCGTCTGCATTGTACCATGTATCATCCGCGTTGAGCTTGCCTACCGTACCGTAATACAGCTTGACAAAGCGCTGACCGTCAGGAAGCGTATAAACGCATGTTCTGCTCGCGTTTGTTAGGTGCGGTGTCGCGTTCTCACCATCGAACACGACCTCTTCCGCGGGATCACTGATGATGTAAACAGTCTCTCCTGTGTAGCTGTCTGCCAATTTCAGGGTAACCGTATTATCCGTAACGGCCGCACTTGTCGTGCCACTGTCGCCGATCGTCACTATCGTATCATCCGCGCCGTCATAGCTTGTCACGTTGACCAGTTTTCCCTCGATCAGCATAACAGGGTAGTCACACCCCTCCCGTGTCACCCACGGGAACCAACTGTCAGCCAGCGCATCGTTAAGCTTTTCCGCCACCACAGCGGCGAAGTTCTCGGAAACCAGCTCACCACCTAATTTGGCGCTTTCACCCTTATTGACATAGGAGTTCTTGGGTTTGTTATACTGATTCCCTGCTACATCAACACTGTCTTCTCCGGTATTGCAAAACCAGCAGTTTTCTACTCCGCTGGAAGCATTTGCTACACCACAGAGTGTCTTCCCTTCAATATTCTCAAACTTCCCATAGAAGCCACAGTTTTGAATCGTCTTGCGGCTCGTACCCGCAATGCCTCCGACATTGGGACCTGCCACGCTGGACGCATCCACAATACCAGTCACGATCACATTACGGATGGTTCCGTCGTTATAACCGAATAAACCGCCGAATGTTGTGCTATCCTTTACACTGACAACATGACCTTCGCCATCAAATGTGCCTTTAAACGATTTAAATTGCGTTCCAATCGGTGCTGCCCATGTTTTAGAAATTTCAATGTCGCTGCCCAGCCTGATCGTTTTCCCCGCAAAGTCTGTTCCCCCATTGACCAACTGTGCCAGGTAGGTCAGTTGTCCTGCGGTGGTAAGGACAAACTCATTCACGTTTGGATCGTACCACTTTATGCTCTGGAGTTCCTCTGCACTGGCATAGTAAATGGTCGCGACTTTATTTGCACCCAAAACAAGTGGTTCATTACTGATTTTTGTCCAGTTTCCATTTTCGCCCACACGGTAGTAAACATCCGTGCCGGTCAATACAACGGACTCATCGCCTGTTACCACTGCACCCTCTTTACTGCCATTGACCTGTACGGCAGCTGTTGTATCGTCAAACAACGGCTGCAATACCACCAGTTTCTCACTTTCCTGCAAAAACTCCGGGTGCTTCTCGCCGGGCTTCCACATATCGGAGCCAGCAGCATTCATCTGCAGGACCGCCTTAAAGCTGTTGAGGTCTTTTATATAGTCGCCTTTAGCCACATCCTCCGACACGTTTTGATAGCAGTTTGCAGCGGAACCACCGCACGCGCCCAGAGGAGAGGCACTCTTTATATCCGTACAGAAATACCAGCACTTAGGAGCTTTACCTTTACCTACTACACCTCCATTGTCTTTGGTGCAGTCCTTCGGGGTATTTGATACGTTCTGTTTTGCCGAAACTGTGCCGTAAAAGCCGCAGTTCTGCACTTTGCCGCCGTCATTTATGCCTACAATACCGCCAATGCAACTCACATTCACGCTCTTTTCGTTCCCGATCGTTACACTGCCCGTAACAATAAGATTCTGTACCGTGCCATCTTCAACACAACCGAACAGGCCCTGATACAATCTGCCCTTTTTAGGGGAATAACTGCCAGTGATGTTAATATACAGCCCACTGATGGTATGGCCGTTGCCGTCAAACGTGCCAGCGAACACACTATCGCTATTACCAATAGGTGTCCAAGCTTTGTTATTAAGGTCAATATTATTTGTCAATGTGATGAATGTGTCTTCGGAGTCTATTTTCTCGCTATTCACCTGCTGCGCCAGATACGCCAGCTCCGCGCCGTTGCTGATTTGGTAGGGATCAGACTCCGTACCAGTACCACCAGCAAACTTTTCCGCAATATTGCCGACCCACACATCCGCGGCGTTCTCGGCGTTCAGCAGAGCGATCTCGTCATCGCCGTTATTCTCGTCCTCGGTGGGCTGCTCGTTCTTGTTTTCCTCGTCCTTCTTATCCCCATCGGGGTTTTCTTTGTCCTTGCTATCCCCATCGGGCTTGCTGGCATCGTCGCCATTATCCTCATCGGGGTTCTTATCCCCATCACCGGGTTCGGTGGGCTGTTCGTCCTTGCCGTCCTCGGTGTTCTTGTTCTCATTGTTCTCGCTGTCCTCGCCGGGGGCGGGATCAGCCGGGTTCGTATCGCCCTCGATGATGGCCGTACCGCTGCCGCCCACCACCTCCGTGGCAAAGGCCGCGGGAGTCACCAGCGTGAGCGTGAGCACCAGGCTCATCAGCAGGCTCACGATGCGCCGGGACATACTGCTTGTCCGTTTCTTCATGTGATCTGTCTCCTCTCGTTGTTGAACGTATCTATATAAAAACTATTTAGTTACTGCTCTTTGGCATCACCACATACAATTTGCCTGTCTCCGGGTCTTCGTACACCGTGCCCTTCTGCTCGAAGCTGCTGGAGGACTGGATGTCCTGCTCCATCTCTTCCGCGTTGTCCAGCTCCTGCATCTGCTCCCGCTGGAGGATCTCCACGCGGGTCTTGCTCAGATCCACGTTCCAGTTCAGGATCACCGCCGCCATCAGCCCGCAGGCGAACACCAGCATCACGTCCGACAGGTTCGCCAGCCCGGACATGGCGTCCACCTCCTCCGTCACCCGGCGGCGGGAGGAAAACTTACCCTTCAACATCTGCCGTGACCTCCTCCAGAACTGCCTCCATCAGCGTTTCCAGCGACACCATGTCGTCGTTGTACCACCGCTTGCGGATGTGGGAGATGACGCTGGCCACCGCCGCGCTGATGACGCCGGCGATGGTGGTGTCGAATGCCACGTTCATGGACTCCGACAGCGTCACCGTGTCGCCCTGTCCCAGCGCCACGATGCCGGGGCCCAGGGGGATCAGCGTGCCCAGCAGGCCGAACATGGGGCCCAGCTTGGCGATCATGTCCGTGATGGAGGTGGTGCGGGCGTTCCGCGCCTCCTCCGTGGCCAGCAGACGCTCCGCCAGTGCCGTCAGGGTGTCCTTGGGCAGCCCCCGGCTCTCCGCCAGCTCCAGCAGGGCCTTCTTCTGCCGCCGCAGCAGGCCGCTGTTTTCAATCAGCTCCGCAAGGCCGTCCGCACCCGCCGCGTGTACGTCGCGCAGCAGCTGGGGGACGTTACACTTATGCTTGCGGCGCTCCGCGATGTACTCAACCACGATGTCGCCGATCTGCCAGACCGCCCCGGCCATCAGAATTATCAGTATAATGAGGCAGGGGATCATCAGCGCCTGGGCGATGGTATGCAGTATTTCACTCAAAGAGATCATGCGTGTTTGCTCCTATTCCTGTTTCTCGCCCCGCAGATGGGGCGTATTTTTCCCGTTACCTGCCCCGCAGGGGCGGGTAACATATTTGCTTTTGTATGTGGTTTTGGTCTTGCCGTTCAACAAAGAGAGGAGGTGGGAGGGGCGGCTTTTCCCCTCCCACCCTTATGGAAAGCTGACAGTCTCCGTTCAGACCGTCATGGCTTGACAAGGGTAACTCAGCAGGACACCTCCTGCTCGGCGGCTTCTGCCGCTTTCTCGACTTCGCGCTGACGGGCAGCGGCATCGCGGGCTTCTTTCTTTTCCTGCTCCAACCGTTTTTTCTCTTTCAGCCGTGATTGCTGCGCCGCATGGCTGGCTGCGGCCTTGGCGCGTTTCGCCTTCTTCCTGCGCTCGGATTCCTCGTAGAACAGCGGCTCCTGCACGGCTTTTTCCCGCTTGTAGCGTGCGGTGTCTTTCAACTTGGGCTCTTTCGCCGGTGGCCGCAGGTGTGCCATCTCCAATACTGCGGCCCAACCGCCGAAGCGCTCCTCGATAAACGTGCCGCCGTCTATCTCGCAGGGACTGGGCGTGTGCCGCAGCAGTTCAGCACGATTGCCGACGTATTGCGCCAAATGCGCCAGCGGCGTATCCGCGTGCTTTTCGGCAAACTCCGCGTCCCGCGCTTCCAGCGCCGCCACGGTACGCTTGGCCACATTACGCTCAAACCAACTCTTGTAGTCAAATCTCTCGCGGGGATTCCTGTTGGACATAGACGTGATCCTCCCTTACAAAAAAACGCCGGTTTTCCAAAGAAAACCAGCAGTGATCCGGCAGAAATGAAAATGCGCTGACGAATCTCGCCAGCGCGCACTCCCGCCTATGCCGTCAGGGAGAGATCGCCCGCTGTACAACACTGATCCTCCATCGTGCAATTCTTCTGCCCTAACGTCACGAAGGACGTTTGTCCTTCTCGTACCTGAACCTACCTTCTCAGAGCATTCGCTCCAATGGCTGCTATTCGCCACACGACATTTCTGCCGCTTTGGTCCATTCCTTACGTCAACAGCGCCGTCCGCAGGGGGCATCACCCCATTCCTTCAAAACTGCCACCTGACGGTAATGATATACCGCCTTTACAGCGACAGCCACACGACTTCGCAAGACCTTTTATTCAGTTTTTGGCCTCGATTTTTTCGCAAAGTAACATACTTTGCGAAAACTTTCCAATTTCAACCGAATAACAGTATATACCAGCCGTTTTTCCGTGTCAACAACGAGTTCTAATTTTCGACTTTTTTCTGGCATAAATCCGGAATGCCTTGCAGCACAAGGCGTCCCGCGCTTTTTCGCAAAGTATGTTACTTTGCGAAAATTTTTGTGCCATTTTTTGGATAAAGGACGCCGAACGGCGTCCTTTCTTACGTTATTCCCTTGAGAAAACCTATCCCTTCCACGGCTCTGCGCTTGTAGTCCATGGACGAGTGAACGTATAGCCGAAGCGTGGTGCGGACATCGGCGTGGCCCAGCAGTTCGCTGACGCTTTTCACGTCCACCCCGTGCTCTACGCACCGCGTGGCGTAGCTGTGCCGCAGGCAATGGAAATTCCGATACCGCACGCCGCAGCGCTCCAACAACACCTTATAGCGGTACTGCATCGCCCGCGGGTCAGGGACGATCTCCCCGCCGGTCAGCAGGTAGCTGTCCGGCTGCTTTGTCTCTGGCTTCAGCATCCGCAGCATCTCTTTCGGAATGGGTATCCAGCGTTCGGAATTTTCCGTTTTCGGTGGCTGCACCGTCAGGCACGTCCCGCCGCCTATCTGCGCGATGCGCTCCACCGTCCGCTGGATGTGCAGCAGTCCCGCGCCGACATCCACGTCCTGCCATTGCAGGCCGCACAGCTCTCCCAGCCGCAGGCCGGTGTAGGCTGTCAGCAGCACCCCCAGTCCCGTCCTGTCTGGGCGGCGCAGGATGACCTGTCCCATCTGCTTCAGCTCCGGCTCGGTGAACACCTCCACGGCCTTCTGCCGCACCTTCGGCAGCGTCACATCCTCGCCGTAGCCCACACCGGCCATACCCACGATCCGCAGCAGCAGTCCACCGATTTCCCGCACCAGCTTGGGCGAATAGTCCTCCTGTAACTGCTGGATGTAGTCGTTGATCTCCGCCGCCGTCAGTTCCGCTGCCACGCACTCGCCCAGCGCCGGCAGGATGTGGCATTGGATGTTGCGGCGGTAGCACGCTAGCGTGGAGGGCTTTACGCTCCCAACCATATCCTCTAAAAAGATAGCGGATAGCCGTTCCACCGTGGCGTCCCTGCGGACGTATTTCCTGCGTTCTCCCATTTTTTCAAGCACCTTTCCGTCCCCCATAGGTGCCCTGACTTCATGCAAAAAGCGCCGGCAAATGCCGACGCTTCTCTCGTGTAAACGGGCGCGAAGCCCCCGTTCATGCAGCTCGGTTTCAGGCGTGTGCATTGTGACGCTTACCGGCGCGACCTGACTTATCTCCTGCCTCAGAGGAGCCTCACAGTGACCTGTTCGCGGGGACTTTGACCCACATTCCAACTTTCACCGAAACGCCGCAGCGTTTCAGACCGGTAAGCCTATTCACTTTTCGGGGGCTACGGGTGCTATTATGATGAACACCCCGCCGTTTTGCAAGAGGATATTTGTTTCGTAGGATGACACATTTTTGCGGCGTCATTTGTTCGTTCCCGCAAAGCCGTATGGGAACTGCGTTCTTGTCTGTATTACATGACGTGTTCTCATGCTTTTTTAGTGAAAGTTGAACGTTTATGTATTCCCGTTTTCTGCCACCCACGTCCGCACATAGTCCACGAACAGACGGGTGGAGTTGGAAAGAGCCTTCTTATCCTTGACGCCGATGCCGATGGTACGGTAGAAATGCAGGGGCGCATGGCAGACCTTGATGGGCGTGGAGCTGTGGCGCACCATCAGCTCCGGCAGCAGGCTGATGCCCAGGCCCTCCGACACCATAGCCAAGATAGTCCTGTCCTCCCGTGCGATGTACTTCACGTTGGGGCGGATGCCCATCTCGTCAAAGGCCGCCATGATCTCGTAGTCGTCGCCCTCCTCTAGCTGGATGAACGGCTCCTCCGCCAGCGCAGACACGGGGAACGGGTCGCGGTCGGCGTAGGGGTGGTCACAGGGGACGATGACCTGCAATTCATCCCGATGCAGGGCGTAGGTCTGCAAGCGCTTCACCGACGGCAGCCGCAGGAAACCGCAGTCCACCGTGCCGTTGACGATCCATCCCTCGATCTGGTCGTAGAAGTCGCCGGTGACCACCTCGAACTCGATGTTAGGGTACACCTTCCCGAAGCTCTTGAGGATGCGGGGCAGCCACTGGGCGGACACGCTGGAGAAGGTGGCGATCTTCACAAGGCCGCTGTCCATGTCCTTCAGCCCTTCCACCGTCTGCATCAGGGAATGGTGGGCGGCGCACAGCTTTTCGATCTTGGGCAGCACAGCACGGCCATCCGCCGTCAGCACCACGCCGCCGCGGTTGCGGCTCAACAGCTTCACGCCCAGCTCGTTTTCCAGCGAGTTGATGGCGTGGCTGATGCCGGACTGGGTGAAGTTCATGGCCTCCGCCGCCTTGGAGAAGCTGCCGCAGGAGACTGTTTTCAGAAAGACCTGATATTTGGAAATACTCATAGCGCACCTCGTTTCGAGGAGCATTATACTATACAAGTCCTCATGTTTTCAAGAACAAAGATGCGCTTCACAAATCTTTTTCGACCTGCTATGATAAGGCCATGGTTCAGCCAACCATACTTTTTCTTTTCCATGAGGATTTACCTCAAAATAGCACCGGCAGCGTGTGGGTAACGCCGCCGGTGTTGTTTTTATTCATTCAGCTTTTCTTCCTCGTCGTGGATGAACATAATGAGAAAACTGACGGTCAGCAGCCCGCAGGACAGCCAGATCGTCCCCGCGCCCCAATGGAGCGTGGCGATGCTGCCGACACCCGCGCCCAGCGCGAACAGCAGCACCACGCCGAAATACGTCAGCGCCTTGTGGAGTATTTCCTTATCCCTCGTATGGAAGTAGGCGCACAGCGCCTCCGTTCCGCTGCGCATATTGCCGATGCACATGGTGCTGGCGTAGGCGTGGCCCCGCACCTTGCGGAAGGTCTGCACCTGCATGGCGCACACGAAGGACACCACGGCGTTGGCGGTGGTGTTCAGCGTTTCCGGCAGGAAGCCCACTGCCGCCAGCAGCACGATCTCCGCCAGAATAATAAGCTGCCGCCAGTGTACCTTCTCCATCCGCTTGAAGTGCCGGTGGACGCACTCCGCGATGTAGATACCCAGCAGAAACGCCAGCACGGGGACTAAGTATCGCAGCGCCTGTCCCCAGTCTCCCTCGAATAGATGCGTACTCAGCAGCACGATGTTGCCAGTCTGGGCGTTGGCAAACACCTTGCCCCGGCAGCAGTAGGTATAGGCGTCCTGCAGGCCGCCGGATAGGATGATGAAAAAGGCTGTCAGCATGGAATCGGACATCTGCCCGTGATGCTTTTGCAGGAAAGTCATGTGCGATGCCGCCTCACTTTGCCACCGGCGCGTCCAGCCAGTAGATGACGTAGCACTCCTGCATCTCACCCATATAGAAGAAGATGTTTTCGCCCATCTCGATGTGCTCGCCGAAGGTCAGATCAGGCACGAACAGCCGTCCGCTGGTGCGCTTGGGGCCCTTGATGGTAAAGCCCTCCGCTGTGGGGTGCTGCCGCAGCTCGTTGGCCGCTTCCTCCAGTCCGGGGAAGTGCAGCGTCCGTTCCAGCTCTGCCAGCTGTGTCGCGCCGTTGATATAGACCAGGTGATTTTCGTCCTTGAACCAGTTGATACGCATGATACGTCCTCCTTGGTGGTGATGGGGATAGTATAGCATATCGTATGAAATTTGTCACGCGATTGAAAAGCGGCAGGTGCGCGGATTGCGTACCTGCTGCTTTTTGGGTATTCTGTTGCGCGGACGGCATAACTTTTTCGTAAATCATCATCATTTAGGAAACCTGCGCCGCCGCGCCATGTCGTGCGGCGGTTTTTGCTGCGCCTGACGGAATTTCTGACGGCGCAAGGTCTGCGTTTCCGCAGATGGGCAGGAAGCAGATGCTCTGCACCGCCTGCTGCTTATGCCGCAGGGAGACATGGACATAGGTTTGCAGCGTGATCCGCACGTCGCTGTGGCCCAGCATCTCGCTGACGCTTTTGACATCCACATTCTGCTCGATGCAGCGTGTGGCGTAGGTGTGCCGCAGGGCATGGAAATTTCGATACGGGACGCCCGCTCGTTTCAACAGCGACCTATATCGGTTCTGCATAGTACGCGGTTCCAGCGGATCGCCGGAGCTTGTCAGCAGGCAGAAACTGCCCGCGTTCTCGGGTCTGTGCGCTGCCAGCAGGGACAGGATATCAGTTGGCAGCGGTATTCTCCGCAGCGACGATTCGCTCTTGGGCGGCTGCACAATGAGTCTTGTGCAGCCTTTCTCATAGATCCGCTGTACCTCCCGTTCCACCCGCAGAAAGCCCGCATGGAGGTCGATGTCCGACCAACGCAGCGCACACAACTCTCCCAGACGAAGGCCGCTGTTCAGTGTCAAAAGGACACCAAGGCCGGTCAGGTCAGGCGCGTCCATGATATGATGTGCCAGCTGCACGATCTCCGGCTCGGTGAATATCTCCACCTGTCGCTTTTTGCATATCGGAAGCTCGGCGTTTACGCCCGTGCAGAAGCACCCCCGCTTGGCCGCCATCCGCAGAATGGCTCGCAGTAGTACGCCAACATCCCGTGTACTTTTGGCCGACAGGCCCTGCTCCTGGAGCTTCCGGTAAAAATCCGCTACCCGCTGCTCAGTCAGCGCATACAGCGGCGCAGCGCCCAGCTGCGGCTGGATATACTGCCGTACCACATACCGATACCGGCTGACGGTGGACTCCTTCAGCTTCCGTTTCTGTTCCCGTTCCACGAAAAATAGCTCCACAGCCTCCGGCAATGTCATGTTATTGCTTGGCGTGATCTCACGGGGCAGCTCCCGCAGACGCTGCCGCCGTTTTTCCCGACAGGCGCTGTAGGTGGCGGCGTAGACGTAGCCGTACTGCGCCCGTCCCTCCGGCGTCCGACCTCGGATATAGCGGCCCTCCCAGCGGCCATCTCCACGCTTATAGATGTTCTCCCCTCTGCGTGCCATTTCGTACTCCTCCTGACGCGATTTTTGACGGCGAACACCCTTTTTATCATCCATCATCGCGGAAAGGCTCGGCGGATAAACCGACCATTTTGACAGCCAAAGACCATTTTCGTCCGGGCAACGATGCCATACTTGACTTTCCGTGCCGCAAATGCTATGGTTTTACCATAGCCGGTGGCGAAAAATGCTTTCCTGAATGATGATGATTTACGAAGGATGCCGCTCCATCTGGCTGAGTTTATTATGCCCAGGAGGGACATAAAAATGCCACAGGTCAACGGGGATAACCTACTGCACCAGCAGATCGTCAAGCGCACCATCGAGGCCCTGCAAGCGCAGGACGAGGCTTTTGCGATAGAATATGAAACCGCCAGCGACGCCGACCTCATCGCCTATGTACGTCAGTGCGTCGATGTGTCCTATACGCCCGCACCCTGCGAGGTCGTGGGTGGTGCGTACATCGCCCAGCGCTTCGGTAACTGGTCTGCGGCGCTGAAGACCGCAGAGCTGCCTTCACAGTACAAGCCGCCGCGGGAGCATCACTATCCCCGCTACGAGCAGGAGTACCAGCGGCAGGAGGTGCAGCTCTTGCAGGAACGAAAAGCGAAACGGCAGGCCAAGGCCGATCTCGTCGCTCAACGCAAGAACCGCGACAAGGCTCGTGCCGCCGCCAACGCCGCGAAGAAGAATGAGAAAAAATGACGGGTGTATCGACTGATACACCCGTCATTTTTCGTTGTCACTTAGTGAGCAGACCGCCCACCAACACAAAGTAGTCCGGCGCTTTGCCATCCCTGCCCCACAGCATGGGCAGGTGGAAGTAGTGCTGCAAACAGCCCTCCACATCGCCGCCCAGCGCCTCGATGGAGTAGCGCAGCAGCCCCGGCCTGCCGCAGGGATGTCCCTGTACCTTTTCGCACGTCTCGCACTGGTCGCAGGTGCCCGCCAGCAGCATCTGGCTCCCCGGCGTTTCCCGCTCCCACCGCTGAAGCTCTTGCCGGTACAGACGCTTTTCCCGCTTCAGTGCCGCCACCGCCTCGTCCAGCGGCTGCTCCGGCACATCCGCCTGTAAGATGCGGGCATACAGCCGTAGTCCCCTGTAGCTCTGCCAAATGGTCATGGGGTCAAAATCGAAAGGCGGGCACGTCCAGCGGGTATTGTAGCTGCTGCACTGCTGGCAGAAGGGCAGGAACTTCTCCACATGGACAAAGTGCGTCACGAAATCCTCTGCACTTGTTTCCACCGTCATTTCGCGGACATGGTATTGGAACGCCATCTCAGACACCTCCTTGGCTCGATGCCGACAGTATAGCACACGGCAGGGGTTTATCGCGTCATAGGATCAATTTCATTGCACCCGTCTTGCCAGTGTCTGCGTATGCAGGAGGGCATCCATCAGCATCCGTCCATCCTCGCGGTCGCTCCACCAATATGGACGGAGGAACAACAGCGCATTCTCCAGCCAAACATAATCGTCCCTCGTCAGTGCATGGCTTTGGAGTCCTTCGCTGATCCTGGTATATGATTCTCTGACCTTTTCACTGGAGTGTTCCCGCACCAGGTAGGCGTTGAGCAGACCAGTAATTACAGATACTTCTTCGTCGGTATAGAACATGACTATCCTCCCTGTAGACAAACACACAGGCCAGAGTATAGCACATTTACTCTGCGTCTACAAGAAGTCTTGTCTCATTCTTTCCTCTGTCTTAGTACCTCCGATAGAGTGAGTCCTTCCGGGTGCGCCATGGTGACGCTACCCTTATGACAGTTCAAGAGCGCACCTCCCCCTTGGCGGGAGGTGCGCTCTTTTCCTGCTCACTTGACGCGGTACAGGTTGCTGGTCAGACTGCCGTTGGGACGGCGGCGATGGGTGCGCTCCAGAAATCCATGTCGCTCCAAGTCTGACAAGGCCCTCTGCACCGTGCGGCGGGACAGCTTCAAGTCCTCCGCGATCCTGCGGACGCTGGGCCAACAGGTATTCCCCGCGTCAGACCGATCCTTGAGGTACATATAGACTGTCCTTGCTCGGTGAGACAAGTCCTGGTCTGCATAGATGCTTCCAAAGTAGCTCATGGCCTTGTGTCCTCGCTGTAGAGTCCCATGGCCGAGCGAGGCGCTTTTCTCTGTGTGGCCGATGCCTGCTGCGCCTGTGCGGGCTGGTCGCTGCTGCTATATCTTTTGCTGATACTGAGGAACAATTCCTGACGGCTGGCGTAGGCAACAGGCCGCGCCGCGTGTTCCGGGGTTGCATACGGCTCACCAAAGGTAATGCCCCAGTCGAGAAACAGCCGCAGCTTCGTCTGCATGGGATGTGTTCCCGTTTTCATCACCACAAAGCTGCCCTTGGGAATGGATTTCAACTCGTCCGGCGTCATCAGTGGACGCTCTATCATCTGCAAGCTCTGGCTGGGATCGTTCTTCCCCTTACTGACAGAGCCGCTGAGTACCGTGCGGCTGCCCAGCGATTTGGAGAGCTGCTCCGCCGTCTGACTGTTGGGCGCAAAGCCGCCGAAGATGGTATCCTGACAGTTGTCAGTCAATATTTCTGCGCCTTCTCTGCCGTAATTCTTCTCCAACTGCGCCAGCGATTGGATGATGGGTACCAGTGTGATACCGCGGGAGCGACCCGCGCTGAACAGCGCCTCCACGTCAAAGGCGGGCATAGTTCCGAACTCATCACAGAAGAAAACAACGCGGTTGGGCAAGCGCCCCTTTCCTTTTTCGGCCAACTCAAACAGTTCTTTGGATAAATTTTGTACCATAAGACCTGCCATAAAATTCTTAGTCCTATCTTCCTCTGGCAAAACCAGGAATATGGCCGTCTTTTCTTTTGCGAATTTTTCCGCATCTATATTGCTGTCAAAACAGATCACCTGCTCCAGTGCGATATCCATAAATGTATTCATTTGTGCCAACGCGGTGGACATAGCGGAAGCCGTTGCCTGATCAGATGATTCCAAGGCGGACGATGCCAGATTTCGCGCTCTGTGGTGGGGCGGCAGCATATCCATCAGTTGTTTAAAATAGGTTTTTCCTCGCACGCCAGAGGGTGCCAAAAGCTGTTGAATCAGAATGAACACCGATACGAGGTGACGTCGCTCCGTTGGGTGCTTACTATCTGGCGACAGGAATTCCGCCAGCAGCAGAATCACTGAGGCCACTACACCTTCCGCCGCTTTGTAGAAATAATCGTTCTGACCACGGTCCTCATCGCCTTTGGGCGCGATAATACTGTGAGCCAGAATACTTGCCAAATTCTCCGCTTTGCCATACGCTTCAATGCTATGTTCATGAAATGAGGTATCCATATAGCGGTTGATAAGCGTCATGAGATTGTAGCCATCCGAGCGCGTGGGATTGCGCAGATCCACTACAGAAACATGATAGCCATAGTATTTCTCCGCCACTGCGCCGTAGTTGCGGGCGAGGTCACCCTTTGTGTCCGTAGCAAAAAAACTCATACCGCTGGCGCAGGCATATTCCAAGTTTGGGTACAAAAAGTACGCTGTCTTACCCACGCCGGATGCGCCGATCATGAGACAATGCACATCGTCCTTGTCCACCAATGCAGTGATGCCATTCTTGCCGCTGGTGCTGCCCAGCACCAATCCCTGCACATCAGGCAGGTTCTTGCCCACACGCCAGTCCGACACTTGGAAGGGAACGAGGGCATAGGTCTTGCGGATCTCCGTATCGGTTGCCCACCGCGCCGTGCCGTGCTGCCCATCGCCCACAGTCTTGGACTTGATGTTGTTCAGCGTGTAGTGGTCGCCCAGCAGCGACAGCCCGCCGATGACGGATACCATGACGCCTGCCGCCGCAAAGAGTATCCAGAGGTTATCCATGGCCGCCTCGTTTCGCCCGCAAGTCATCGTTCCAGTCCTTTCCCTGCGGACGCAGACGCTCCACGTCCACATCCATCTCCTCCAGCACCTCCATCATGTTTTCACAGGCATCCTCGCCCGCCTCATCGTTGTCGAGGCAGAGATAGACCATATTCAACTTTGGATTCTGCCGCAGCCGCTCCAGCACCGGCTGGATGGATGTGCCGCAGCAGGCCACATAGCTGTGTTCCAGCCAACCTGCCGGATAGAGCGTGATGTGGGACAGCAGGTCGATGGGTGCTTCAAAGACATAGAGGGAACAGTCCGTCCCATCCTTGTGGAAGCTATGCTTCGCCTCGCTGCCCTCCACATTGATGCGGAACACCTTGCCCTGACTGTTGGTGCTGCGAAGATGGGCGTGTCTGGCTTCTCCGTTTTCGTCCACGCCCACGAACACACAGTTGTGGTGTACGGCGTCCTCGTAGAGCAGTTTCTCCCGCACGAACGCCGTGACTACATCCCGGTCAATGCGCCGGTGGGTGGTCAGGTAGGCGTAGAGTCGCCGCATATTGAGATAGGCCTCCGGCAGCGCGAAGGGCTTCGGCTCTCTCGACTCCGGCTCCTTCTTGACGATGGGGATGATGCCCTGACCGTCCCGCCCCAGCAGCATGGCCACCGCTTCGGGATAGGTCTTGTCGTAGAATTGCTGCACGAAGCTGATGGCGCGTCCGCCCTTCCGTGCGGCATGGTCATACCACATCGGCCCGCGCACGGTGATGCTGTGGTCGCTGGCCAGCCGGTAATCCCGTCCGGCCATAATGAGTTTCTCGCCTCGATCCAACAGAAAAGACGGCAGGTCAACCTCGTTGGCCTGCCGTTTCTCCGCGGATGTGAAATATACAAATTTGCCCATGCATTTTCCCTCCTTGCATTATCGCATGGTGTTGTCGTTGACATGGTAGAGCTGTGCTTCCTCATGGTCATCCCGTTTGTGTCCCATGGCCATACGCTTCTCCTGCAACCGCCTGCGGCGCTTGGAGTCGATACGCAGCGCAGGCGGGATGACCGGCATATTGCCGCGGAACACACGGCTCATGTGGTGGAGCAGTTGAATGACCGCGCCGCCCTCTATTTTGATCTGCGACGTGACCGTCTGCGGCTGCGGCATAGCCACAGGCGATTCGGTTGAGGGCGGCACTTGCTGCTCATTAGGTTCTGTCTCAACAGGCACTTGCTCCGACACAGGCTGCCGAAATGTTTCCGCCTGCTGAATGATCATATTCTTGATGGTGCGGAACTCTTTTTGCTGTACCAGCGGCTGATGGGGCGGCGTGTTCCGTCCGTAGTAACCGGTGATCTCATCCTTCAGCCGCCACCACTGGTCATAGCAAGCCGCCACCTCCGGGAGCTGTGCCAGCCGCTCCACGATCTCGTCCACCTGCGCCTTGACCTCTTTGGGAAGATAGCCATAGACGTGTTTTCCATCGACCTGCTCCAATGCGTGGGACAGGTCACACAGCTTTTGCTCTATCACGGGGTCAGCTGACTCGCTGTTCTCCAGCATCCTGATATATAGCAGCAGTGACTCTTTTGCGGTCTGGATGCTCTCCTTGTAGGCAGCATCCTTCTTAATGTAGAGTTCTTTCATCTCCTCATGGAAGATCGCGTTCGTCATCTTGGAGCGCATGACTGCGATACCCTCCCGCGTGAGATACCCTTTCTTCGGTTCCGCCGACCACACCATCATGTGGACATGAGGATGGTGCCCCTCATCGTGGTACGCTGCGTACCAGCGAAAATCATCCGTCCGAATACGCATGGCCTCCGCAATAGCGGCGCTCTCCTGCTTCAGCAGATTCTGCCATGCGGCAGCTTTGTTGTACCCAAGTCGCTCCGCGTCCTCACGACGCAGGGAGAAAATAAACGTCCACACTTTTCCGTCGTGAGCGTCCAGCTCGGCCTTCGCCGCCTTGAGGTCGGTGGTGTCCACCTCGCTGAACAGGCCATGGCCGCCGTGCTTTTCGGCACGGGGACGCTGGGCGATATAGGACATATAGCCGCTCTCGGATTCCACTTCGTGCAGATGTGTATCCAGCGCCACGGCGATAAATGCGGATGCTGTACCGCGATTGGGCACCTGAAGGTAATCGCTGTACTCGAAAAGCTCCTTTGCGTCCGGGAAGTCCTTCAGCAGTCTTTTGATGAACTGTTTCTGCTTCTTGGTCGCAGGCTCGGTGCTTTGGATGATCTCCACACCGTCCCGCGTGGCGACATACTCCATATACCCAGACGCTTTGCCATTCTTGATGTAGCCGCTTTTTTGTATCAGCCGCGCCATGCGTTACTCCTCCTGATGGAACAGCAGCACGTCCTTGAAGGAGATATTGCCGTGAGTTGCCGCTACCTCACGAACACTGCTGCCGCGCATCTTGCTGTACTCATCGCGTGTCATGTCCACATCGCCGCCCAGCAGATGGTTGGTCATGTTGTGCTCTACCACCAGCTTGAACAGCAGCCTGCCCAGCCGGTCACCGAACACGCCCAGCGTACCCTCCAGCACCTCTTGCAGTGCGCGAGGCAGATATGCGCCCGTCCTCTCGGCGTGTAAGCGACCGCAATACTGCCGCAGAGCCTTCTCCACGAACTCGTTGCGGGTGGGGCAATTATCCAGCTTATAGAGCGCATCCACCTCCCGCCACACGTCGTCTGACAGCCAAACAGAGTGCCGGCTTTTCCCATTTTTATCCATTGAGTCACACCTCCTTCCTGCGCGTCCCGAAAGCCTTGTAAACACGGGGCTGACGGGCATTTTTACAAAGAATAGCGCCAAAGCACATTTGGAATTCGATAATCAGCGCCAATCGCAAAATGCCGCAAACCCTCGTGGCAGTCCGCACTGCGGGCTGCCGTGACCGGCATTGGCGCAGAAAAGCGCCAATGCCTTTCTCCTGCTCCGCTTTCGGCGCACCGAAAAGCGGGCAAAAACGTTCCAAATCTCCGGGGCCGCTATCCTTACCCTCCCGCGTTCCTGCGAGGCCACAAACCGGCCCACAGGGGCAAACACGGGGCTACATCTGTATCTGCGGAGACGGCCTCGGCTCCGCTTGAAGCTGCCGGGCGAAATCGTGCAGGCTCATGCCGTTTTGCTGCTGGCAGAACGCCTCCATCTTCCGCGCCAGCACCTCCTGCTCGGCGGCGTTCAGATGATAGCTCCAGTTCTCCTCTGAACCATCCCCCTTGCAGAGATTCAGCTCCAACGTATCGCATACAGCGTCCCGCTCTAAATCGTAGTTGGCGTAGATATTCAGCCAGTCATCGTTCTCATCTGTACACACGAAGGTGCCGAAGGCGGCATCCACATCGAAGTCAGCCTGCACATAGAAATTCAGCTTACCGTTCTCTATCATGATCTCATCGCTGAACGAAAAATTCTGCGCGGTGAGATGCCCCGCCGATGTGAGCTCCTTCCCGTTCAGGTGATCCAGCAGCTTCCGCCACATCCCGTCCTCGGACGCATATTGCTTCTGCACTGCGCGGTAGGCAGCTGTAGATACGTCACGCATCGCCCACGTTGTCCAACCGTCCATGATGTGGACTGCGGAGAACTCCCGCTTGTCAAAATCCAAATCGAACACGCCGGTAACTTTTCCGGTGTTCTCCATGCGGAGACGCATCAGGTTCTGATACTCCTCCGGCGTGATAGGCTGCGCTTGCAAATACAGAGAGATAAATTTGCCGGTGCTGTGGCCTGTATCCTTGAGGTATTTGCGGAGCGTCCTTGCGGCATCCAGCAGCTCCTCGCCGGGCGTCATGCGGAAGTAATGTTCCTCGCCGCCCTCTACAACGCGGTATGCGGAATAGGTACGTGCCGCCTCCGCTTTCTCCCGTGCCATACGATCTTCCTCCCAGATCTCTCGGCTGATACGTGCATATTCACGCTCTGGAAGTTGGTTGCACAGTTCATCCAGCACATTCTCCAGATGCTCCTGTAAGGTCTCATCCTTCAGATGATGTTCAATGGCTTCCTTCCACCTGCGGTCGAGCCATACGATGATTTCTTCATGCTGTGCCATGGTTATTCCTCCTGCTGCATAGCCGCTGCCTGCTCATTTGCTGCCTTTGCTGCCCGTACCGGTCGCTTGGGCCTTGCGACAGGTGTCGCCTTGCTGTCCACATACTCCCGCACCGCTTCCGGGACTTCCGACTCGTAGAGCTGCTGGAGCATTTCCACCATGCGCCGCTGCACGGATGACCGCTGCTTGCGGAGGACAAACTCCAGTGCGTCCAGCTTGGCCGCGTCAAAATTGATGGTGATATTGGTTTCTCCCATGCTGTGCCTCCTTACATTTTCATGTCCATATCGTGCTGCTGTTCTGCATACAGGCCGGTGAGCAGACTCTGGAATGTCTCACCTACATCTACGTTCCGATGCGCCATCCATGCCCTGCTCATCTGCTCCAGCGGCTTGTCCTGCTCCAGCAGGAAGACCAACTCCTCGCGTGGGAGACATTCTCCCAGCAGTCGCAGCTCACAGTCGCAGGTCATCACGGCGTCGATCTCGTCTGCCGTTTGTATCAGCTCGTCGCGGGTACGCAGATCCAGACGGCGCATATAATCGGCCATCTCGTCTTCGATGCGCTGGGAGAGGGCTTTCCACAACTCTGTGCTGGTCTGCACCGGCTCACCCTGTGTGACCCCTTCCGCAAGAAACCGCGGCACGTCGATGGCCTCCGCGTTGTGAAATGCGAGGTCGCCGCGGTAACCTATCTTCAGCACGGAGAATTCATGCGCCGCCCTGACCAGCGCCGCAGGGCTTCCCGCAGGTATCTCTTGCTCCCAGCGATACCAGTTGTCCTCCTGTCGGCAGGGTATGAGCTTGAGGAGGACATAGTCCTCTGGCACAAATTTGGGGTAGCGGCAGAGCTGACCTGTCACGTCGTAGTAGGGCTTGCCCTCGCACATGACTGTCTGCTCCATGTACGCTTTCATTTTTTACAGGTCGACACAGAACCAGCATTCCATATCACTGAAGCGGCGTATCATGCCGTCCTCCAGAATGCTGTTCAGGTTTTCTTTCTTCGTCAGGTGATAGACCTCTGACGGTGGGTGTTCTTTTACATACGCCATGTCGTTTCCTCCTTGCTGGGCACAGAAAAAGCGCAGGCCTTCGCCTGCGCTTTTCGTTGTCCTCATTTACTCTGATAGTATGCTTTTGACTTGTTCTACGAAGGGATCCATGTCATCGAAGATGACGTCTGCGATCAGTGACCAGTTGATACCGTCATAATCATGCACCAACCGATGCCGCAGCCCGGAGACAACGCTCCACGGAATGTCTGGATGTTCCTTTTTGAACTCCGGCGAAAGCTGATAGACCTGTTCACCGATGTTATAGACCGGCGTGGTTACTGCCCATTGAGAAAACTGCTCAGTCAACAACATCTCTCGTGTGATGCCCCGCCGTTCGATCTCGCTGCTCAGTGCATCCCACAGGGAAACAATCTTCTTCAACCGTTCAGTATCTGTCTTCTTCATGCGATACGGATACCCTCCTTCATTACGGACTCATAAAAAGGCGTTCCCGTATTGACCTCCCGCATCTCAAACACATCGGCATTCCGCCCAGTCATTTCACGCAAGTCCTCGGCCAGTGCGAAAATGTTACGGGGCACAAAGTCTTTTCCGCCCACGATAATGATGTCGATATCAGAATCGGGTGTGGCGTCACCACGGGCATACGATCCGAACAACAGCGCATATTCCGCGTGGTAGCGTTTCAGCAATTCCTTCACGACGGCTTTGACCTCACTGAGCGACAGCGTACTCATAGCGGTGGCACCTCCTTTAACCTGTTCTGCCATTATTATAGCCGATACACCTGAGAATAGCAATCAGCTTTTACAAATTGCCCTCATTCATACTCGATCCCCGGCACCTCCAGCCAGTGCGTCCAGCCGCGACCTTCCAGCTGCGTCTTGACCACGCCGTATTTGGTACCCATGGCCTCAACGACTTCACCATTGCCGATATATACGCCGATGTGTCCGGTCTTCCACACCGCCAGCCCCGGCGTGTCCGGCATAGTTTCAATGCCGCCGCGCCGTGTGGCGTTGTAGAACATCTCGTTGGCTCCGATGTCCGGCATCCCATGTGTACCGTAGTCGATGGTCATGGTGTCGGTGGACAGCCAGCCGTAGCCCTTGATGAGCCCCACGCAGTCGGCAGTGGGTTTGCCCAGCCAGTTGGCGCGAATGAAGGCCGCATACTTCCCGACGCCGTCCGGATACTGTGTCAACTTGTATTGCAGCAGTTCCGGCGTCAGCACCTGCCCATACGTCCCCCACACATAGCCCCAGCCGGAGTCCCATGCGTTGGTGACGTAGACTACAAGGTCGGCTGCGTTCTTCGTAGTCGGATCGGTGAGCATGGAGACATCCAGCTCGATCGGTGCGCTGCCGCCCGACTCATAATCGCCGTTGAAGGTATCGCCGCCCATACTGCCCATGACCATGGCGTAGATGTCCACGGCGTTGCTGCGCTCCGCGTCTGTCACCACGCGGCCACGCCATGTGGTGAGTTTTTCATAGACCTCCTCCATCGGCAGGGGCACGGCCACCTCGTATGTCTCCTCCACCAGTTCCTCCATGCCGTCCTCCTGCGTCACCGTTACCATACGCGTCCGCGTTTCCGTTTTGTAGAAGCAGTCCACAAAGCGGTCTGCGGCAGCGCGGGTCGGCGCGTTGTCGCCGAAGCAGAGGGCAAAGAAAACAGCCTTGACCTGTACGGGGTCAAGGCTGCCTTCCTCGGCTTTCTGATTGACATAGACGGTGGCCGAATCCAGAAGGGAGAATGCCTCCTGCATCTCGGTGATATGTGTGCGGTATTCTTTGGGGACTTTGTCCGAAAACTCTGCGCCGTAGAACGCCGCGGATACCACGGTGTTGTTGTGCTGGGACGCTCCGTCACCGAAGCAGCACAGGAACGCCGCCAGCAGGATCAACGGCGACAAGAGCAACGCCAACACCCAACCGATGGTCTTTCGGCCATCCTCATTTGTCAACAAGGCAGCCGCTACTCGTGCCAATACGGGCGCGGCCATCACTTTCCACCTGCCGTTCCGAACAATACCGCCTTATGATCTGGTGCTATGACTTTCAGATGATACCTCTCCGCGCCGCACTTGAACAGGCATTCGCCGCGCCGTGCGTGCTGGATGAGCTCGAACTCCGCCTCGTCCAGCTGCAGCATATCCATGTAGAACCGCCTGCCAATGGAACCAGGATTGAACAGGAACTGGTGGGGCGGGATAGCGAACAGCGGTTTTGTCATCTCCCGCACGCCCTCCTGGTCGAAGTCCTCCAAGTTCTGCGACGCCATTATCAGAGCGGAGTCCCGCTTGCGGACACGTTTCAGGCAGTTGCGGATGTACTCGATGGCGATGGGGCTGGACAGCCACAGGTACAGCTCATCCAATGCCGCCACCGTGTTGCCCGCCGTCAGAAGCCTGTCCGACATATACGCCAGTACATTGAACAGCAGGGCGTTCCGCAGGCTCTTGGCCGCCGTCAGTACGCCGCCTACACCGAATACCAGAAACCTGTCGTCCGAGATGTTGGTGTGCCCGTTGAAGAACGGCGCGTCCGCACCCACGCACAGGGAGTGCAGCCCCAGCAGAACCTCCTGCAAAAGCTCCCGCGTGTACAGGCTGCCGTTCCTGTAATTCACCAGTTCATTATTGATGAGCGCATACAGGTCAGAGAGGATGGGGTAGTCCTCCGGCGTAAGCTGCCGGAAGTCTGTTTCCTCTGTGATACCCCACTTCTGATACAGCTTGGACAACATGATCTCGATGGTGTCCAACTGTGGGTCGGAAAAATCCTTGTAGGCGCGGAAGAAGTCCTTCAGGAAGGAGATGTGCCGCGCCAGCAGTGTAGACTTGCGGAACGCCTCGGGGACGGACTCGTCGGGTTCGGACGTGTCTCCCTCATCCCAACACCGCACCTCCAGCACGTTGATACGCTTCTCACCGGCCATGAGGTCGATGAAGCAGCCGCCTAAGTTCCCGCACAGCTCCTCCAGCTCATGCTCCGCGTCCAGGGAGATCACGGATTTTCCCGCCTCCAGCAGATTGCAGATCAGCAGCTTCATCAAGTAGGATTTGCCCTGACCGCTGTTGCCGAGAATGAGAATGTTGGCGGAGGTCTTGTCGCTTTCCCTGCGGTCGAAGTCCACCACGATATTGCTGCCGTACTTGTCATTGCCGATGTAGATGCCCTTGGGATCGGTCTTGCCGGAGTAGTTGAAGGGGTAGAGATTGGCCACGCTGCCGGCAGGCAGCACCCGTTCGAACTCCCGCCCCAGCGCGTTGTGTCCCACGGTGCTGACGCAGCAAAAGCCCTGCTTCTGCCGCAGAAGCAGCTTGTCCACATTCAGCTTGCAGCGCACCAGCTCTGTCAGCACATCGGTCTGCAATCGCTTCAGCCGTTCCATGCTGTCTGCCGTCATCTCCAGATACACGGCGCAGTGGAGCAGCGGCTCATGCTCCCGATGCATTTTATGCACCAGCTCCGCCACATCCCGCAGGTTGCTCTCGGCCTCCACGGTCTGGCGCAGCTTGTTGGGGTCTGAGCCGTCCAGCTTATTCTTCTTATTGGCGTTGTCGATGATCCGATCCTCCTCGCCGGGGGACACCTGCCGGCAGTAGATCCGCAGGGTCACGCCGCTTTTCTCGCCTAAGTGCCGCAGGATGGCCTGCGCCTCGGTGCTGGCGGGATATTCCCGCAGCGCCCACACGCAGCGATAAGTGCTGCCGAAGATGTAATGATCCACCTCGAATTTCACCACACACGGCGCGATGCAGTCCAGATAGGTGCGCAGGAAGGCTTCCCGCGGGGTGGGTTCTTTTTTTCGAAAAGGGTTTTTCATATGCCCTCCCATCACAGCAAATAGAAGTCTATGCGCGGCTCCAGCTCCGGCTCCTGTCCGGTGAACTGTTCCGGCTCACGGAACAGTTCCATATACCGCGCCACCTGCTCGTCCGTCAGGGAGCAGAGACCGCCCTCCAGATCGTCTCCCACCAGAAAGAACGGTCCGCAGATGATGTCATCCGCCAGTCGCCGGTTGGGTGCCATGCCGTTGAGCTTCCCCTCATCGTTGCAGCAGAGCAGCACGCCGTCCTCCATATACACCGGCTGGAACAGCCCCTGCACCTCCTGCTGGATGGCTTCCAGTCCGTCCGCCATCTCCTTCACATAGGGCGCTTTCCCCGGTTCGATTTTCAATATCCGCATTTTATTCCTCCGTTTCCGTTGTCAGCCACCGTGCGCCATCCACAAGGTCAAAGCTCTCATGGGTGGCATCCTGTTCAAAATAGATCGCCAGCAGCTCCAGCAGCTTCTGCCCCTCGGCACGCCGCACGGCAAAGCCGCTGTCCCGGAGCTGCTGCTCCACGGCGGCGTAGTGGACAGCGCCGTCCGTTTTTCGCTGCCGCAGTACGAAGCAGAACTCCCGCGAGGATGCCATCATGGTCTGCGTGTCATCCAGATGCTGCCGATCCTGTGCCAGCAGCCTGCGGATGGCGGGGTTGCCCTCCTGCTCCAGCCGCTGGCGGTAGAACTGCCGGTTGTCCTGAAAGGACTCCTTGGAATCCAGCGCCAGCAGTTCTATCTCCGCCATGGCCTTCAGTACGTTCAGCAGCGCCATTACCCGCGACCGGACACCATGCTCCGGCAGGACATTCAGGTTGGTGGGCTGCACAAGATAGAAGGTCAGCTCACCGTCCGCAGTCTGAACGCCGCCTGCCGTGATGTCCTCGATGCCCACAAGCTGGCGGGTGGACTTTTTTCTGTTTTTCATGTTGGTTCCCTCCACTCGTAGTATTGCTGCCCGAAAAAGAAAAACACTGCGGCGTGGCGCAGGAAATCCAGCATACTGACGCCGTCATGCCGAATGCAGAGAAAGGCCAGCGCCGCCGTGACCACCATGGGGACAATAGCGCCGGTCTGGGCCAGTGCCACTGCCGACAGCAGCAGTCCGATGCCGATAAACGCCACATCCCGCAGCGTCCACAGCCACAGCATCGGGCGAGCTGTCAGATTTTCAGGGTATAGGTACATAGTTTTCCTCCAAAAGTGAAGCCGCAGGCACACGCCTGCGGCTCTGCATGTTGTTATTCCGCATCCACTGCGTCGTTCAGCTCCCGTTCGATGAGGCCGAGAATGAAGTCCTTCTGCTTCAAGCCGTGCTTGGCGAGGTAATCCTTCAGTCGGTCAAAGAGCTCCTCCGGTACCTGAAAGGCGATGGTGCGATTGGTATTGCCCATGTTTTTTGCTCCTCCTTCAAAGTGTTCGTTGAGTATGTCCGTGATGTAGTCTGCCAGCGTCTGTCCACGCTGCTCCTGCTCCGCACGCAGCCGCTGGTGCAGCGACAGCGGAATGGGTGCGCAGAGGTTTTTCTTTTCCTCCATGGTGTGCTCCTTTCCGCCTCCCGTGAGGCAAGCAAAGCATAGCCGAAGCGCGGTGGGAAAGCTATTGACAAGTACAACGAAGAAGCAGGCGCAAACGAAGCACAATGGACAAGTTATGTTTAATCGCTTCCCCGTATAGCGTCCGCCATACACTTCATCACAAAATCCACGCAGGGGATGGCCACGCTGTTGCCCAGCGCCTTATATCGTGCGCTGTCAGACGCGCCGGGGATATCTGTCCAGCCATCTGGAAAGCCCTGCAGCCTCTCACATTCCAACGGCGTAAGACGGCGGATGAGCAGAATGGGCAGATCCTTGTCACCCATCAGCTCGCAGGTATGGAGTATCAGGTCAGTGGCGTCCTTGCTCTGCCGGGCGCTCTGGGTACCGGCGATCTCGTCGGTGGTAAATGCATCCACACGCTGGCGGCGGAATACCGCGTGGCGGTCGAAGCCGGTCAGTGTGTAGGCCACATTCTCCTGATACCCCATACCATTTCCACCGTTCTCCGGCTCGCGGTCTATCGTATTCCCCGCAAGGCAGTAAACCTGCTCCCCCACAAGCGGTACATTGTTACCGCCGGTGCCGCAGCGTGCCGACATGGCCGGAGCCACACTGCCCATCTGTCGATAGCGAGCGTCCATACCGTGGCTCTCAAATATCAGCGGCTGGTGGTTGCCCATCTGCGCCCGAAGCGTGGCGGTTTTATCTACCGTCACGTCCATACGCTCGCCACCCTGATCGTTGATGCACAGGACGGTTGGCATACTGTTTCCGCTGCCGCCGGCCTTCAGTGTCGGTGCGACGTCCTCGCGGTAACCGATGCCGCCCGCACTGGCTCCCGCACCGGCAGAGAAGCCCGCCACGAACGTCTGCATCTGCAAATTGGAGGTCGCCATCAGCGCCCCCGCCGTATCGCCCAGATCGATACCCTCGTTCCTCTGGTTGATATGGTACGCCTTGATAAGCCCCATCTGCGCCAATATTACCAAATCGATCATCCGCAGGCCGCTCTGCATTTCCAACGCCAACTTCAGCGTTGCGGGCAACTCCTTCCCGCGCTTCCGTGCTCTACGGAGAATGCCCAGGCAGGCTTTCCGGCTCAAATAGTATTTGCGCTGAGGATGGGGCTCCAAGATCTGCCACAAGGAAAATCCTCTTACGACTCTGGGGCACACCCCAGTATTGAGCGTCGAGGACTCGCCAACATAGGGAGACAAAATCTCCCAATATGGCTGCCCCAGAATATCGCCATCCCCAAGGGTGATTTTCAGGAACATGAATTCCTGATACACCAATTCTGAGTGTTTCCTCCAGGACGACCCGGAAGTCATCTCCCTTTTGCTGCCCACTGGAGAATGCGCCGGGGACATTTTCCCAGCACATGAATCGGGGGCGAACATGGATACCTGTTCGTCCTCGTAAAACATCTGCATCTCGCATCTCCTTTATGATCCTGATTTGTTCCATAAATAGGCCGGAACGCTCACCGGCAAGCCCCGCCCTCGCTCCAGCCACGGACAAGTCCTGACAGGGGCTGCCGCCGCAGATAATGTCCACGGGCGGCAGCTCGTCCCCACGCAGCTTCGTGATATCCCCATAGTGCAGCATCCCCGGCAGACGCTCCCGTGTGACGCGGATGGGAAACGGTTCGATCTCGCTGGCCCACAGGGGCACAACGCCGTTATGGATGGCCGCCAGAGGGAATCCTCCTATTCCATCGAAAAGACTTCCCATGGTGATAACTCTCATTTCGCTGCGGCCACCACCGTCCGCGCCATACTGACCGCGCTCTGTGCCGTGTAGACCGCCGAGGAGATATTGGCCCGCGTGGTGGTATCCAGCCCGAATGCACCGGCGATACGGGGGATCTCTCCGGCAGAGAGCATCAACCCCAGGCCCAGCAGCGCGTGATCCTTAAACACCATCAAGCCAGCTACGAGGATAGTGGCCTGCAAAAAAGCCGTGAGACACAGCCCCACGACCTGCTTGCACCACTGTATGAATCCGTCGCCATAGCCGCGCGGTACAGAGAACATATACAGACTGCCCACCGCGATCTGAATGAGTAAAATACCGCCGCGCTTAAGGTTGGCGAAGAAGACCTTAATGACCGCGTAGGCCATCAGCGCAAGGCAGAAGATGACCATAAGTCCGCTGGTCACCGGACCAAAGCCCCGCAAAATGATTTGTCCGGAAGATGTCAGGCTCTCCACGGCGTTAAAATCCTCCAGCGCCGCTTTTGCCGCGTCCCCGATGCTGGTCGTCCCAAAGCCGGTGATGCCTGCCGTCAGATCGGCCTGCAGCGATACCGCCAGCTCATACAAACGCACCGGCACCTGCGAAAAAAGGGAGACCGCCAGAAAACCCTTTATGCCATTCAAAGCCGTTTCCTTGACATTACCGCGGTCACCGGAATACTCCACGCCGCACTCGAAGCAGGCTACCACCAGCCCTATGGCAAACAGCGCCCAGCCCAGATAGGAGAAAAACAACACCACGCTCTGTACCCAGCTCATGGCAAAGAGCTCGGCGCCCATGTTTCCCATCTCCGAAAAGAAATTGCCGAGAAAGCCCACGATCTGACCGTAGAACCAGTCCACGATCTGACCCAGCACCGTATCGGCTACAAAGTCCCAAATAAAAATAAGCTCTCACCTCCATAAACGCAGGAAGCACTCTGCCGTCAGCAGAGTGCTTCCTGTTATCGTATTATGCTGCAGGTCACAGCTCCATCTTAAAGCCGTAGTCCTGCGCCCTGTCCTGTTCCACATCCTGTGCCACGTCATCCTCCTGCCGCTGCACCTTCGCCAAGACCATCAGCTGTCCAAGCCGGGAGGAAAATGCAGAGATGATCGCAGCCTTACGGCTCTCGTCCACATACTCGCCGGCCTGATCCAAGATGTCCCGGATATCCTGCTCAACGCCTTTCAGCCTATCAAAGTCAATCCAGCCGAAGGAGGTCACCAGCTTGAGCTGTTCATGGTGCGTTTTTTTGAATGGTTTACACTCAATGGCGCGGGCGGAGAGGATCTGAGGTGTCAGCTTATCGTACCCCAAGGAGGAGCCGCTATCGAAGATAGGTGCGGTGCCCAACCATTCCAGTGTATCTGCACTGCGGAGTAGTCCGAAGTTGTTCTGATGCCTGTCCTCGTTGGCGATAAGGTAGTCCAGCACGATCATCTGATCCACCGCGTGTTCCATACCCTCCACACCCAACGCCTCGCAGCAGTTCAGATAGTGGCGGTAGACCGATGTGTTGTTGTCTTTCCTCATGGACTGCATCACGCGCCACGCGCTGACAAGCTCCGTGTCCGGCGTAACGAAATCCTCACAGACACTGTAGGGCGTGTCATCATCCCACAGCAGCGTATAGGGCACGTGGGAGATACCCAGTTTCTCTGCCACCAGTGATGCGATCACCTCGTTGAACGGCTGCTGCATAAAGGGGTTACTACCTGCCTTCAGTAGACACCGTTTTCCCTCTATGATCTTCCACCGTTTTTTCAGGTAGCCATCAGACGTATTATCCGGGGAGCTGAAATCAAAACCTACCGTTTCTTTGGCTTTGCCTAAGAGTACATCACCGATATCCTCCGAGAAGGGATTTTCAAAGAAGTTGATGCGCTCCCACCGGAGGTCACTGCCGTGGGGTCTGACCCAATACTGATCTGAAAGGCTCAAACCGAAGCAGCGCGTCAGCAGCACCTGCGTATTTGGCAGCTCCAGCGTTTCCAGCGCCTTTCGCACACCGGAGCGGCTGGCGGGGATGCAGCGGTCGATCCACCATGCATTCAGCGCGGCACGATCCACGCCGTCCCTTTTTGATGCCGTAGCCACTGGAAGATGCTCCGGACGGTACACCGCATCGATACGCTGGATAGAACTTGTCGCCTCATCCAACTCCATATCGGCAACCGCGATATTCTTGTGCATCAGCGTATACTGCATCGTGCCACCTCTTTTCTCTGTCATTTCCATGTTATTTTACCACGCTTTCCGCAAAAAGCCAACCGAAAATTGAACATAGGCACGCTCACACGCCCACGATGCCCCAGATGTACAGCGGTGCGGTCAGGGTAAAAACCAGACACGCGAACAGAATAGCCGGTGCTGTCCATTCAAACTGTCCCGTCTTTCGATAGTCGAAGTAGGCGGTACCCAGCTTCACAAAGAAGAAAATGGCGAGGATCATATCAATGGCAGGAAATACCACATTGTTGACAACGGTCTTGATCTGCCCTGATGCCGCCGCCCATGTACTTTCCACCGCACCGGCAACATCGCCGCTGCCGGTGGCGTAAGTCGCCACGGAAAACAGCCAGCAGAGCAGTGCCGCTGCGCCGCAGACCATTACCGCACGTTTCACATATCTCATAGCTTCCTCCTTCACATCGTCATTTCACCCATGGACATCGCCTGATTGCTATTCGCTTGGAGCTGCTCCAGCTCCGCACGGTAGTCACTGACGAAGCCGTCCAGCACAGCGGGATGGCTGCCAATGAGAAAGGTATGCCGGTGTCCACCGTCCTCGGGCACGAAGATGGTACGACTCCATTTCTTATTGGTCTCATGGTAGCGTCCGTCATAGGCGTGCAGCTGCAAGGTGTTGGCCAGCACATACCCTACACGCCTATAGCCGTACTGGTCAATGACACTTTTGGCGCAGCCGTCCTTGAGATGCATTCCGTCAAAGTCCCGATGGATCGCCAACTCTATCGCCCCGGCACAGGCACAGTTGGTGCGAAAATTGGCACGCCACACCTCCAGCTCGCCCCTGTCCCTTGCCTCCTTCGCCGTGTAGGGGTACATTGCCTCATTCGGTAGCATAGACCACATCTCCTTCCTCCAGATAGCATTCCAGCAGGGCCGGGCAGCAGCCGCTATCCAGCAGCAGCTTCCGGATCGGTGCAGGCACGGCATCGAGGTCGAATTCCCTCACGTCCGAATCGCAGTCCTTGCAGCAGGGCATACGACAGGCGTCCAGCAGGGCAGACACAAGCTGCGATGCCGCGTCAAACAGTCCGGCCAGTGCGTCTGCCGTTTGTAACGCTGTCATCTCACGAGGCATAAGCAGCAGAAGGCTATGCGTCATCTGGGCAGACAGATCTACGCCCGCCATGCCGCATTCTGCCAACTCACTACCGGGGATGGTCAGGCCGGTCTTGTCCAGTGTCATTTCGTTCTTCATGATAGATCCTCCTCAAGTTCTCAAAGGTCGTTCCGGGATATGCACCAGCCGGCATATCTTCCCATCGCTGCTGTAATCGCCGAATATCGTCATCTGCGATGCAAAAACACGGGGGTCATAGTTGGTCATGATATATTCCCGGTATATGTCATTTTTCTTCTTGGATTGGCTGTTGGGACGCTCCACCTCATAGATGAAAAAGTCCTCGTAGAGCCTGCGAATATAGTCGCAGTTGTTATAGGACACCATGGCGAAGCCCTTGTGCTGCGCCAGTACGTCATGGAGCCGTTGATGGTCACTGCGGGGAAACTCCACCGCGTAACGCTCCGCCTCATAATAGGGCGGGTCACAATAGACCGTGGTCTGCGGATCATTATGGGTGGTGATGATGCTCTCGAAATCCTTATTCTCCAGCGCTACATCCTTCAGGCGGTGAGAACACTCCCAAATATCCCGAAAAAATCGCTGTATATCGCAGGAGCTCACACCATAGCTGTCGCCGTTGCCGTTATAGCTGTATCGCTGCAGCTTGTAGACAGCGGCGGCGCGGCGCACATCCGACAGCTCCGCACGGCTTTGCAGCAGCCGCTTGACCTCCTCCGCCTCCGGCGGTGGGAACATCTGCTCCGCCAGCTGCAGCTCCTCATCCAGATACAGCTGTGTGAAGTCCTCGCCCTGCAGCTGTCTGCGCAGCACATCAAACTCGTCGCGGGCATTGATCGGAAGAAAACTCAGTTCTTTCGTCAGGGCCATAGGGCGGTGCTTGACGCAGAAAAGCAGGTTATACAGGTCGTGGTTCAGGTCGTTATATATTTGCAGGCACCCCTTCGGCACGGCGGTATTCAGCGTGATGATACCGCTGCCGCCAAACACATCCACCAGTGTTCTATAGTGGATAGGTAAGAGCATCTGTATGGCCCACATAAGCTGTCCCTTACCGCCCATCCAAGGCATGAGCTTTATCAGGCTGTCACGCATCAAATTTCTCCAATGCACGCTCCAGTCCGGAGATAGCCGCGTCCAGTCCGCTGCGCATTTTCTGCAAGCCGCGGATGGTATCATAGACCTCCGCCGCCGTTTCCGCGAAGTAGTAGCCCCGCTGGTCTGCTGCGATAGGTACGGTGTCCTGCCGCAGACGGTTGACGCGCCGCCGCAGCTCGTTCCCGCTGATGCCCAGCACACGCTCCAATTCCCGGCTGCTGATCACATTTCTGCGCCCCTTAAATCCATTTTCCAGATACAGGGCAAAGGTTTCCTTCGTCATTCTTGCACTCCCTTCCGGTGACCGTTCACCGAAAAGGACGCAAAAGAGGGATCGCCGTCCCTTTTCGGAAAGCGGTCCCATTGTTGTTGAATTTTACTGCATGGTCATGTCCACGCCTTGCCGCGGTGCTTGCAGCGGCTGTCCGTCTGGGCGGCAGATATAGCCATAGTCACTGAAAAGCCCCTGATCTCGCCACAACAGGTCTGCGCCGTAGGCCTCCATGTTCAGATGCCGCGTCAGCAGGTCACGATCCGGATCGCTCACGATGACGGAGAGCTCCTCCCTCGCCAATTCCTCCAGAGAATGGAGCCCCGGCTCAAGGGCATATTCGCTCAGATGCTCTGCCAGTGCAAGCGCATCGTCCAGGCTTCTGATGTCCAGCTGACCGGCCACAGACTTGAACTTTATCAGTTCGTTATTTCTGTCCAGTTCCTCCAGGCACTGTGCAAATCGGTTGATCTGCTCCATGCCGTCATAGGCCATATCCGTGAAGCGCCACATCTCCGGCATGGCGGCATCGCACTCCTCCAGCCGCACCTCCTGCCAGCTGTCCACCTCCAGGCAGTCCAGTACGGCGTCCAGCTCCGCCTGCTTTGCGGGTAGGTACAACTTTACAGCACGGATGTCGCTGACGCAGAGGAAATAGATCATATACGGCGGCTTCCGTGGCGGCCTGCCCAAGTTGGGAGGAGCCTGCCGCAGCTCGGACTCCTGCATCACATAGCCGTGGGGCGTAAGTACGCCGCCCTCACCCTCACGCATCGATCTGCCGATCTTCTCGTAGTCCAGCATTTCCAATACGCTGTCCGGTACATTTTCCAGCTCCGGCAAAAAATCGTTCTCCACATAGAATTGTCCCAGCGCTGCATCGTCCGTGATCCCCGGCACCACATGGCAGCAATCCACGCTGTATGCCAGATCCAGTACCCGCCGGAGCGTCAGCTCACCGCCGTTGTTCTGATACAGATTGTTAAGCTCCATCTGCACCAGACCCTCGAAAGCCACGGCATCCACATCGCTGAATGTACGGAGCTTCTCTGCCAGTGCGTTGAACTGGTACAAATCGTACCCATCAAGATGTGGGGCGAGAAATTCATATCGGCCCATGTCCTCCACCTGCCAATAGGGTTCCTGCCCCTCTGACAGACGCAGTCTGTCCATGGCATCCACCATTTCCCACGGCGTGGCGGGCAGCTCCAGCTCCGCGTGATTGCTGTTGTCGGGATTGCCCATGTATATGGAGATAATCTTTTTATCCAAGCTCCATCCCCCCACGGCGCTGTACGATGTCCTCACAGTTGTCCGGGTCTGCACCGGGTACATCCCAGCCGCACATGCTGCCGATCTTCATAGCCTCCTCTTGGGCGGGCGTCACGCCCCTCTTTCTGTTCTGCTCATCCGCGATACGGCGGTTCTCGTGGGCGTCACCGGTAGACCAATCGCTGGGGCAGTACCCGCTTTCGCCGCGTTTGATGCAGATAAGCTGTCCCGTGCCCGGCAGCAGCGTGAAGCACATCTCCGGCAGCTTTTCAAAGTGGGCGCAGAAGCGTTCCTGCTCCGTCTGGATGCTCCAGTCCTCATCCTGCCACAGATGCACATACAGCTCGCTGCCACGTCCAACGGCAATCTCATGCTGCTCGAAACCCTCGCCCCAGCCGTCCGACGCCTGTCCTTCAATATATTCCTTCAGCGTGGTCAGCTCTGCCGCCGACAACTCGCCGCTGATCTGACATTCCGCGATACCCCACAGCTTGCCGTTTCGCCGCTCCACGTTGAAGGTAACGGAGCGCACCTTGTCGTTCACACTGTCCGGCGTATCGTACCAGTGCATGATGCCGCGGGTGGTCTCCTCCGGCATCCGATACTTCACCAGTGCGCTGCGGATATGATCCTCATACGCGGTCAGGTCGTGTCCGGTCAGCAACTCCGGTTCTTCCTGCATATTGCCATACACATCCGGCTCATAAAGCTCGGCGGTAAGCGGCATATACAGCTTCGTCATGCTGAGCTCGGGCGGTAAAACGGTAAAGCTGTCCACGCCGGGGATGAGTGCCAGCGTCCGCCCGTTGTCCCATTTCATATGGAACTGCCCGGCGTCATCGATGTAGTCCAGTTTCCCCGTCGTGCCAGCCTCCACCGGTGCGTACGGATCCTGCATGGAGTCCAGCCGGATGCGTGTACCCACAGGGTACTGCTTCCGCAGAAATGCCAGCATCTCCCGATTTACGTTCATACTAAATTCCTCCCATCGTCTGTGTGTAGTCTTCCAGCTCACAGGGGTTTTCCTCACCAAGAAAGTCAAACAGGATGTCATCTGCTGCCTTGCGGATAGCGGGATCGTCTGTCAGGACTTCATAGCGAAACCCTGTGGTATCGCGGTAGGGAAGCTCCTCCCGGATGCAGTCCAGGAAGGCGTCTGCATCGTCGTAGAAGATATCGTCGTCCCCTACGAAGGTCACCTTGCCGAAAATGCTTATAGTTATCTCACCTCCGTTCTCTCGCAGCACACCACATACCGCTGCCTCCCGCCGCTGGCATAGGGGTGGCAGGTGATGAGCGTCAGCAGGTCGCGTCCTTGCTGGATTTTGATCTTATCCACCTCGTGGGGCAGGATAATCTGGATGTCCGATACCGTATACGTCAGGGTTTCCCACAGGTTTGTCAGCGTAACGGTATCGCCCACCGCCAAACGGTCGATGTGCCGAAAATAATCCGCGCCTTTCCAACCTCGGTGTCCGGCAATGACGCAGTTGGTGTTGTCCCCACCGATGGGTGCGGAGGTATTGCCCAGCACCGCCGCACCTGCGGCAAGGTGGTCATCGGACGCGCCCAAGTAGACCGGCATGGTCAGCTCCATGGTGGGAATTTCCAAGACGCCTATGATCTCATCCTCGATGCCGTAGGCAGTCAGGTCGGCGGCGGGTTCTTCACAGGCTTCGAGGTCAACGAGGTTACACTGCTTTTCGGCATAGATACGCTGGTTGTACTCCTGTAGAGCCGCCAGCAGTTCAGGGTACTGCTGCTCCGGCTCGTTACGCTCGGCGAAGAACTCCTGCACAGCAGTTGCGGCACTGCTTTGGAGTCTGTTCCCCGTGAACACCGGCCACAGCATGACGCAGATACCCGCCACGGCCAACAGTACTGCCAGCACAAGGGATGTCTTACGCATGGCATTTCCTCCTCATCAGGAAGTATCCGCCGCCTGCAACAGCTACCACGCTAAGACTGATACCCAAGCCAGTGAGGTAGTGTTGTGTCCATGAGGATGCCGCTGGTTTTTCCACGGCGGCAGCGGTTGCCTGTTCGGGGGTGTACGGAATGCGGTGGCCTCGCACCAGCAGCCTGTGGGTGTTGACGCCAAACGGCGTACAGGTCACCAGCGTTACATAGTCCTTGCCATTCTCGATTTGCAGCAGCGATGTGTCTGTGGGCAGTACCGTGTTGATGGCGTCTACCTTGTATGCCAGCACCTCGCCCAGCACATGGATATAGAACATATCGCCCACTGCAAGCTGGTCGATGTCCGAAAACAGTTTGGAACTCGCCATACCGCTGTGGGCCGAAAGAACTGCATGGGTGCTGCTTCCGCCCACAGGCAGGGAAGTCCCCACTACATGGCCCACGGCGCGTTCTAATGTCTCCGCGTCCGTACCATGCTGCACGGGCAGATATACGTTGATCTTGGGAATGTCCACATACGCCATGACACCGCCCACCGTAAGCTGTTCGGCATACGGCAAGGGAGGGGCAGATGCCCCTCCCTCTGTGATGGCCGCTGTGCCGGACAGCATGGCGTTATATTGCTCCGCCGCCTGCCGCTGGGCGGTCAGTTCGGCATCATCGGCGTCCGCGATGGCGGCGGTGTAGGTGGTTTCTACGTCCGAATGATACCTTTCGCTCAGAAGTTCTCCCACCAGTGGATAAAGCATCAGCCCCAGCGCTGCAATACCGCAAGCCGCCGCCAGTAGCCAGCGCTTCACTGCTCGTTCTTGTGCTTACGGCTGCGGATCACGATAAATGCCGCTACGCCCAGCAGCAGAACGCCGCCCACCGTATACATCCAAACGCCGTAGCCGCCGGTTTTGGGCAGGTCGAAGCCGGGGTTGTTGACCACGGTCAGCGGCACAATGGCGTTGCCATCCGTCATGGTGACATCCTTGCCGTTGACGGTGGCGGAGGCGGTCAGCAGCTTGGCACCGCACTGCTCGCAAGTGCCGTTCTCGGCGGTCTTGATAACGATTTTGACCGCGTCCTTCAGCAGCACATAGCCCTTGTCGGTGGCAATTTCGGTCAGGCTGTAAGCATCGTCCTCCAGCCCCTTAACTACGATGTGACCCTGTGCATTGGGAATGAACGTAGTAACATCAGATTTCTTGGCGGTAAGACCCTTGGCGTAGTACACGCCGTCCTTCTGCTCCGCGATGATATAGCAGTCGTCAGTATCATTATGCAGCCGGAACTTCACGTTCCGCAGGTTGCCGCCGTTATCGCTGAACTGCTTGAGAACGTCGATGCCGTATATATACACATGACAGCAATCCTTGAGGGTGTCAAAGTAAGTCGTGTTGGTACGCTTCCAAGCCAGCACGACCTCGTTGGGATTGTCGGTATCGCCCATCTTGGCGTCAGAGGTCAGGGTTGCCGCATAGGCGATCCGCATGGTGCAATCAGAGTAGCCACGCTTCACGCTGTCGGTATACACGGTGGCCGCCTCGTTGATCTCCGCCAGACCGGTATCGGTTATGCGGATGGTCATGGTGTTGGCGGTATCATCGTAACCTACAGTGAATTTGCCGGAGTTCACCGCCCAGGTGGCGATCTTGTCGGTGCAGCCAGCGTCCTTAAAGAACTCGATGACCACATCGTTCTTGTTGTACTTGATGCCCTTGCTCAGCGTGTCCACATAGGTGTACTCGCTTAGAGCCGATGCCTTGGAAGTAATGGTGGGCAGGGTGCTGATGATCTGATAGTCCACAACATCGCCCACGGAGGCGGTGGCAGTGTGCGCGTACCCATCGGTGATGTCGGTCAGGCTGCCGGTATTCTTGCCGGTGGAGTTCTTTGCTTCGCGCACAGCCTTATCCAACGTAGGATTGCCGGTCTGATTCTTGGGGTAAACGGTGACATTGTAGCTCCATGCCGCGCCGTCGATGGTAGTCATGGGCAGAGACACGAAGAAGGGATTGCAGGTGGAGGTCACGTTTTCAGGGACGCGAGTCTCCACAACGAGATACACCCCCAGCTCCATGTCGGATGCAGCGGCGTGGCCGGTGGCATCCGTTTCGGACATAACCACGCCGCCGTTCTTTACGGCGGTTTCCAGAGCGTTCTTCACATTCGTAGCGTTGGCTGCGAGAGCTGTGGCCAGCTTGTTGTTCAGAGCATCGCTGGTGAAGTAATTGACATCGCCCTCAGTCTTGTGAGCATCGGAAGCGGTCAGGCCAATAGCGGACAGCACGGCGCTGGAGCGCTCAGAGCCATCAAAGCCATACAGCACACCCACATGACGCTGACCATCCACCAGTTCATTGTTCATGGCGATGTCGGCAACACGGAGGTAAGTAAACTCCACGCCTTGGATGGCGTATTTTGCCAACTTATCCACGACGGCGGCATCATCGTGCAGGCCGGTGGAAACGTAGGATTCCGCATCCCACGCACCCTCCGCGCTGGCAGTGGTGATGTCGTACTTGTAGATGGAAAGGGAGGCGTTCTTTGCGGGGTCGATGGTAGGTTCTGCGAACGCTGTGGTGATGAGGCTCAATGCCATAATAGCGGCCATGAGCAGTGCGAACACGCGATGGATCTTTTTCATTTGGTTGTCTCCTTCATAAAATTGGATTTTTTGCAAAAATAAACACCCATGCAAAGCATGAGTGTCGCAAACACGAAATAGGTTGTAATTCCCGCACTGCCCGTGAACGGCAGGGCAAATCCCGCATTGTTGCAGGCGGTGATGGTAATATCTCGGTTATTGCTGTCCAGTGTTCCCGTGAACAACGGCTCGGTCGGCAGCGTGTAGCCTGCTGGGGCTTTGGTCTCCGTCACACGGTACTGCACACCGGTTTTAAGATTCTCCCACTTTGCGACGCCTGTGTTGTCGGTGGTCACTCTGCCCACCTCCGTCCATGTCTTGCCGTCCGCAGAAGTCTCCAGCATCAGCTCCGCACCGGTGAGCGGGCTGCCCGTCACGTCTACCTTACGAACGGTGATGCTGCCCTTTTCCTCCACGATTTTGACCTTAAAATGAATGTACGCCCACACGGGGTCGGGCAGTGAGGTCAGCGCCGCACACGCCTGGTAGCCGCTGCCGTTGCTGGGCTCCAGCAGCACGGACTCAGTGCCCTCCACATCCAGCGAATAGCCATAATCGCTGCTGATGTAGCCGTTCAGCTGCGCTGCGGCGTCCTTTGTGGCCGTCACGGTCAGCACATTCCGCCGCTGTTTGACGGTCACACCGTTAATACCGGCACGAAAGGCGTACTGCGACAGCACACCATTGGTATCGGTGGCTGTACCCACATACTGACTGCCGTCCCATGTCAGCGTAATGGCGTTGGCGTCCGAAAGCTGGTTACGGTACTTCACCGCGAAGCTGGGGATCTTGCCGTGGTTCATAATACGGTCAATGATGATGTTGTACGCCACCGCCACGTCGTCGCCCGCATAGTGGAACAGGTTGGCGCAGGTGGTGTCGTACAGCGTGTAGGGGTACACCGGGCTGCGGTAGCCGCACACGAACTCCCAAATCACCGCCTGCGTCGCCAGCTGCGCGCAGTCCGGGTGCATATTGAAGCCGTAATTGCCGCCGTAGCCGTAGGCCATGGCCAGCGTCACGGCATACCGCTGATTCCACGTAAGGTCGCTCCACGATGTGGAGGAATACTGCAAATCACCGCTGGCTGAACGCACCTCCGGCTCCATACAGTAGGCCGGGACAGTCTCCCCTGTGTCGTTCCGGGTGAAATACTTGAGCTTGTTGCTGGTGTACGGCCCCCACTGGGACACAGGCGTCTTGTCCTCGTGATAGCGGTACTCGTTGCCGCTGCTGACGGTGCCCGTGACCGTGGCGGCGTGGGCGGTCACGATGGACAGCCCCATGACAGCCACCAGTAGGCACACAAGTGTCAGCAGCTTGGGAGTGGTTTTCTTCATAGCGTTCCTTTCCCCCAACGCAAAAGGCCGGCAGCATACGCTGTCGGCCTTTTGGTCGGGTATTCAGTTGGTTTATCCGTACAGCACCACTACGATGTACTCGTCCGATGCCGCATCGTAGCGGGCGGTGCAGCTGAACCGCGCATACGCACTGACCGTCTCTGCGCCGTCCATGGCGGCGAGGCAGGCGAAGGTGGCGTCCACATTACCCCGCACCGCGGCAGCCAGTGCCGCCTGCCCGCCGTTCTCCGCCAGCCATGCCACGCTGTCCGCCGTGCCGGGGAAGTAGCTGGAGTTGGCCGCGGTCATGCTGGTGTCGATGGTCACGCCGTACTGCGCCCGCGCATACTCGTTGCCCGCCCGGACAGCCTCCGCGATGGAGTAGATGTCCCCGCTGGCGGCGGGCTTCGGCGTGGGCACAGGTTCGGGAGCAATCTCCTGTACCGGCTGCTCCTGCTCCTCTGCCGGTGTCGGTGCAGGTGCAGGCGTTACCGGCTGTTCGGGCGTAGTCGGCTGCTCCGGTACGTCGGACTGCTCCTCTCCAGTAGGTGTAGGCGGTGTTTCCTCCGTCTTGTCGGAAGGTGTTTCCGCGTCCTCGGCGGGTTTCGGAGTCTGCTCACCGCCTGAGTCCTGAGTCTCCTCGACAGTCTCCACGGTAGGCGGGCTCTCAGCATCGCCCTGCGTCTTGCCCTCCGCTGGCGCGATGACCTGTGCCGCGCTCCGAACCGCCGCCACCGGCAGCATCGTCGATGGGGAGCTGTTCCCCGTCTGCCCACAGGCTGTGAGCAGCAGGAGCGCCCCCATCATCAGGGTCATAATCTTCTTTCTCATGTGCGGTTCTCCTTTCGTGTTTTTGGTAGCACAAACAACTACCACACAACCATCCGTAAGTCAATGGAAAGATTTACAATGGTCTGACAGGGTGGGAGGTCCTCTGGCACAAGCCGCTCCTATGCTCATATCATGCCTCCCATATTCAGGTGAGGTGCTTCCTCCTGCGCCATGTTCTGCCGCTGCACATCCAGATCATAGGCCGTACAGTAGCAGTTATAATCGCCCGGAGAGGGGTTGCACCGCAGGCAGTAGCGGTAATGCTCGGTTTCCACGA
>CEAF01015850.1_pt1 | contig 59035 bp, 57 predicted proteins | sample 557431 | NCBI WGS metagenome assembly CEAF01 (sample SAMEA3182068, study PRJEB8094) | gut metagenome | biome: human; feature: gut; material: Stool; isolation source: human stools | place: Canada | collected 2013-11-18 | reverse complement strand
AACTGCTACTGTACGGCCTATGATCTGGATGTCCAGCGGCAGAACATGGCACGGGACAAGCCTCTGGTGGGCCGCGTCACCTATGCCAATGGCGATGCACAGGAATTTACCGATGCCGAAGCCTTTCTCAAGTGTGTGCGGGAGGAACTTCCGTATCGCCCGACCACGGGATTCCGTTACGAGGTGCTGACCGACGATCCCACCGTCCGCAAGGCGGTGGACGATATGGCCTACAACTTCTATGGTGAGGAGAATCCCCGCCAGTTAGATGACTACCAAAATCCGCCCGAACCGGGCATGACTTTCGGAGGTATGTGAACATGGACAGAAAAATGGTGGAATTCATCAAGGAGCAATATCCGCCCGGAACCCGCATCCGGCTCAACAGCATGGACGATCCCTACGCGCCCATCGCGCCCGGTACAGAGGGTGAGGTGGACTTCGTGGATGACATCGGCCAGCTCCATATGAAATGGGACAACGGCAGGACGCTGGCGCTTGTCCCCGGCGAGGACAGCTTCTCCGTGCTGCCGCCGAAGCTGACCACGCTGAAGCTGTATATGCCCCTGACCGCTGACCTCTTTGCGCCGAACGAATACGGCGATATGGATGAATACAGTGAGCTGCTGGAGGGTCACGAACTACGGGGCTATCAGGATCAGATCACGGCGGCGCTGGTCAAAAATCGGATGCCGGAGGAAACGGAACGCGGCCTCATGCACTGGTACGATGTGGCCGACAGCATCGACAGAAAGGTACATTCCGCCGTATTCACCGTGGAAAGCCGGGATCGGCAGCTCTGGGGTGTGGCGGAGTGCCGCGTTGCCGGAGGACTGAGCACAGCAGAGATGGACACTCTGAAAGATTATATCACCGGGCAGGCGTCGGACGGCTGGGGCGAGAGCTTTGAGCAGCAAGAGATCCGCGTGGATGGTGGAAGCAAGTTATATATCCACTTCTGGAACTCGGATCAGTGGAGCATTCAGACGGAGCAAGAGCTGTTTGCTCCCAAGCTGGCGGAAGGTCTGCCGGAGCTGTGCTTCTCTATCCTGGCATCTACCGGCGCACTCATCTGCATCAAGCGCGGTGAGAGCGGCTATTATCCCAGTGACTGGTCTACAGATGATCCCGCGCAGAACCGGGAACTGGCCGATTACAACAATGAGCGCCTCGGCGTGACGCAGGCGCAGCGGCTTGCCATGGAATGCGGCAGCATACACGGCTGGAATGTTCCTGGCGCAAACCCTGCCAGCTATGAGCAGGACGCTCCGCAGATGGGAGGGATGACCCTTGGATAAGAATATCTTTGGCGTGTATCTGGCAAAGGAAGGTGTGCCGAACAACGAGGCGTATGCAAAACTCGACCTGCCCGCTTCCCCGTGGGCGCTGTGGGACGCGATGGACAAGGTGCGATTGCAGGAGGGCGAAACGCTGTATCTGGAAATCGACGAGTATTACAGGTTCGATGCACTTGCGCCCCATTTGGCAGGGCTGGATATCAGCCTCAATGAGTTGAATGACCTCGCCGGAGAGTTGGCAAGGTTGGATACGATACAGGGCATCGCCTATCGGGGGCTGCTGGAGATGGCAGTGCAGGAAAAGGTACAGTCCAACGGCGGTATCATCACTATGCAGGAGCTGCGGGATCTGGCGGTCAGCGCCAGTGCGGACTGCTGCCATGTGGTGGATGCCGCGGACGATGCACAGCTTGGACGCTTTTACGCGGAAAACGACTTTGTGCCGGAGCTGGAGGGCATATCGGATGCGGTATTTGACATGCTGGACTTCGCAAGGATCGGCAAGGCGCTCCGCACCGGCGAGGGCGGCGTTTATGTAGGCGGGTGCTATGTGGTGCGGGACGGCGGTCTGCTGACAGCACCGCCTTGCCCCAGAGAGCTGCCGGAAAAGCCGGGATACCTCTTCCGGCTGACCCTCGGCCTGCACCCGGATTACGGGGATGACCGCACGGTAACGCTGAACCTCCCCGCCTCAGAGAAAGAGTTAGAGGAAGCGCAGGGGCGACTGGGCACGCTGCAATGGGAAAATACCGTTGTGCTCGACTACGATGGCATCATCCCCTACGCGGCAGAATTTGCTGATCTGCCCATGGAAATGGAAGCGTTCAATGAGTTTGCCAAAGCGGTGAAGAATATCCCTGCCCGACAGGTACAGCTCCCAAAACTGAAAGCACTGCTGGAGCGGTTTGAGGTACAGGACATCGGAACGGCTATCCTTCTGGCGGAGCGCATGGACGAATACATCCTTACGCCGGAGATCAGCTCACCGCAAGAGACAGCCGTAGACCAGCTGCGCTTTCTGCTGGACGATGCCGCGGCAGAGCAGTTGATTCCCCATGTAAATCTCTTCGCCTACGGAAACGAGGTGATCCGGCATGACAACGCCGCGCTGACACCCTACGGCCTGCTGCATCGCGCAGATTATCAGCCGATGCTGTCTCCATCGCAGGAAAAACAGATGGATATGGGAGGTCCGGCATGAGCGGCAACGTCAGTGCCAGAGGGCCTCCCTATTTTGTTTCCGCCGCTTCGCGTCTTTCCGTTGACTTGCGGGCAGTTGTGTGATAGTTGTTTGTGCTACCAAAAACACAAAGGAGGATAGCACAGATGAAAAAGATCACAGTATTACTAATGAGTATCCTGTTGCTCCTGTCTGCCTGCGGGCAGGCACCGATTGCAGCAGAAACCGAGACAATCCCGCAAGTGACGCAGGGACAAAAGGAAGCGCCGATGATTCCAGCAAAGGCGGAGGCAGTGGACGAAAGCACAGAAGCCGGGGACAATGCGAACGCGGCAAAGCCTGCCGAGCAAATGGATGCGCCAAAGGGTGCGGATAAGGCAGTCGAAAAGCAGCCTGCATCCGCCGAAGCGGGGCGGCCTGCTGTGTCTGAAGCGCCAGCGGCATCCAAGTCAGAGGCCAAATCAGACCCTGCACCTACACTTACATCGGCGCCTAAACCCGAACCCGCTCCGACACCTGCACCTACGCCCGAGCCTGACCCTGCGCCGACTGCGGCCAGCGGGAACATCTACTCCGTGGCGGAGGCGGTGCGGGCGGGCAACGAGTATGCGCAGGCGCAGTACGGTGTGACCATCGACACCACCATGACGACTGCCGATTCCAGCTACTTCCCCGGCACGGCGGACAGCGTGGCGTGGTTGGCGGCCAACGGCGGGCAGGAGGCGCTGAACCGTGCGGCGCGGGGCAACGTGGAAGCCACTTTTGACTACCTTGCAGCCATGGACGGCGCGGACACGGTCAGCGCCTACGCACGGTTCAACTGCACCGTGCGCTACAACGCGGCATCGGACGAGTATATCGTGGTGGTGCTGTACGGATAAAATTGAATACCCACCAGAGGGCCGACAGCGAAAGCTGCCGGCCTTTTGCGTTGGGAGAAAGGACATTGCATGAAGAAAACCATTCCAAAGCTGCTGACACTGGTGTGCCTGCTGGCGGCGCTCATGGGGCTGTCCATCGTGACGGCCCACGCCGAGACCGTCACCGGCACCATCAGCGGCGGCAACGAGTATCGCTACCACGAGGACAAGACGCCGGTGTCCCAATGGGGTGCATTTACCAGCACGAAGCTGAAATATTTCACGCGGGACGATACCGGCGCAACAGTGCCCGCCTATTGCATGGAGCCGGCTGTGCGTTCGCCCCAGGGCGACGCCGAATACTCCTCCGTCAGCTGGAGCGGGCTGAGCTGGAACCAGCGGTACGCCGTGACGCTGGCCATGGCCTACGGCTATGGCGGCAACTACGGCTTCGATATGCACCCGGACTGTGCGCAGCTTGCGACGCAGGCCATCATCTGGGAGTTCGTCTGCGGCTACCGCGGCACGACGTACCCCTACACGCTGTATGACACCACCTGCAAGGAGCTGTTTCACTATGCCGGCGACGATGTGGCGGTGGCGTATGACATCATCATCGACCGCATCATGCAGCACGGCACGATCCCCAGCTTTGCGGTGCGATATCGCAATCAGCTTTCGGACAGCAATGCTATCCAACTGACGTGGGACGGCAGCCAGTACACCGGGACGGCCACCGACACCAACGGCGTGCTGTCGCAGTATCGTTTTCGCGCCAACATCAGCGGTGTGACCATCAGCCAGCGGCGCAACGTGCTGACGGTCACGGCCACCAAGGAGGCCGGAGCGCAGCTGAACGGCTGCGTCAGCAGCGATTACGGCTACTCGCTGGACGTGGAGGGCACGGAGTCCGTGTTGCTGGAGCCCAGCAACGGCAGCAATTATCAGGCCTGCGCCGCGCTGACCACCCTGCCCGACCCCGTGTGGGCGTATGTGCATTTTAAGGTCAACATCGTGGAGGAGAAGGGTTCTCTCACCATCAACAAAGTGAACGCCGATACTGGTGCAGCACTTTCAGGCGTCACCTACCGGCTGTTTGATGCCAGCGGCAATAAAGTGGCCGACGTGACCACCGGCGCGGACGGCAGGGCGGTATTCAGCGACCTGCCGCTGGGCAGCTATTCCTATCAGGAGATCAGCGCGCCGGAGGGCTATGTGGTGGACAGCACCAGATACACGGCCACCATCTCCACATCGGCGCTGCACATCACCGAGCAGCGTACCAACGCACTGGCCAAGGGCAGCATCGAGATCCTGAAGGTAGACGCCGAAACCAGACAGCCGCTGGCCGGTGTGGTGTATCGGCTCTTTGACGCCAACGGCAGCAAGATCGCGGATAGCACCACCGATGGTAACGGCAAGGTGACCTTCTCCGGCCTGAAACCCGGAAAGTACGCTTATCAGGAGATCAGCACTGTAAACGGCTATCTGCTGGATGACACCATGTACGAATTCAGCCTGACCAGCGAAAATCTCCATGTGAAGGCTATCCGTGAGAACACGCCTGCCAAGGGCAGCCTGACCATCCGCAAGATCGACGCCACAGGCGGGCCGCTTGCCGGGGCGGAGTTGTTGCTGGAGATGTCCACAGACGGTCAAAGCTGGGCAGAAATCGGCAAGTCCACCACTGACAGCACCGGCGCAGCCAAGTGGGACAATCTCAAGCTTGGGGCGAAGTACCGCGTCACCGAGGTCAAAGCACCCGCAGGCTATACCCTGCTGCCCGAGCCGGTATCGGTGGATGCGCTGACGGTGGACGCGCCGGACATTGCCATCACCCTCTGCAACAACGCGGACTTTGTGCTGCCGTTTACGGGCGGTCGCGGTTTTGTTGCACCCATCCTGTTTGCGGCACTCATGCTGGGCATGGGTGTTTATTTTTGCAAAAAATCTGAATTCAAGAAGGAGAACAACTGAACATGAAAAAGATCCATCGCGTAGTGGCGCTGCTGCTGTCGGCGCTTATGGTCATTGGCCTGATGACGACGGCATTTGCCGCAACAGATTCTGCGCCTACCATCGATCCCAGAAAGAAAGCATCTCTGAGCATCTATAAGTATGACATCACCAAGGCAGGCAAAGACGGCGCGTGGGATGCGGAATCCTACGTTTCCACCGGTCTGCATGACGGTGCGGTTACCGACAAGTTGAGCAAGTATGCCATTCAAGGCGTGGAGTTCACCTACCTCCGTGTTGCCGACATCACCATGAACAATGAAGTCATGGACGGTCAGCGCACGGTGAGCGTGCTATATGGCTTCGACAACAGTGATCGCAGCACCGCCGTTTTGTCCGCTATCAGCCTGACCGGCGCAGAAGCACACAAGACCGAGGGCGGCGTCAACTACTTCACCAGCGATATGCTCAACAACAAGCTGTCCGCTGCGCTGACTGCCAATGCCACGAACGTGAAGAACGCTCTGGAAACCGCCGTCAAGAACGGCGGCGTGGCTATGACCGAGACGGATGCCACCGGCCACACTTCTACTTCCAATATGGAGCAGGGCTTGTATCTCGTTGTGGAGACTCGCGTCCCTGAAAATGTCACCTCCACCTGCAATCCTTTCTTCGTATCTCTGCCCATGACCACCATCGACGGCGCGGCGTGGAACTACGATGTGATCGTCTACCCCAAGAATCAGACCGGCAATCCTACGCTGGATAAGACCGTGCGTGAAGCAAAGAACTCCACCGGCAAGAATACCGGCAGCCTGACCGACATCAAGGACGGCTATGCCCACACCGCCACCGCCTCCGTGGGCGACACGGTGGACTACCAGATCATCAGCACCCTTCCCACCATTACCTCCAAGGCTTCCAGCCTGAGCGAGTACACCTATGTGGACACACTGAGCAGGGGCATTCGCTACAACAAGAGCGATGTGGTCATTGAGTTCTTTAAGGACGCTGGCTGCACCGATAAGATCACCACTTGGGATGAAAGCTCCGGCAAATTCGCCGTGGCTTACGATGACGCAGCCAACACTATGGCCATCCGCATGACCGATACAGGTCTGAGCGAGATCAACGAGGCGGCCACCGTGTACATCGACAGCGTGAAGCGTGGGTACTCTGACTGCACCATGCGCCTCACCTACGCCGCCACCCTGACCGCCGATGCCAAGATGGGAGATACCGACAACCCCAACGAGGTCGAGCTGACGTGGCGCAGAACGAATAACACCTACTTTGATACCCTCAAGGACTGCTGCCATGTGTATACCTACGGTATCGACGTACTCAAGCAGTTTTCTGACAATGGCGGCAATCTGCGAAATGTGAAGTTTAAGCTGCACAACGACACCGACGATGTATTCGTGGTTGCCGAGCAGAAGGGTGGCATCTACTACGCCAAGGGTATCACCAGCAAAAAGTCTGATGCCACGACCTTTATCCCCAACAGCAGCGGCCACATCGTGGTCAAAGGGCTGGAGGACGATGCTTACAGCCTGACCGAAATTGCTACCGACAAGGGCTATGTGCTGCTGAAGGACGCGGTCAAGATCGTTATCAAGACCGCCGAGAACGGTCAGTGCGAGAAGTGCGGCGCCAAGCTGCTGACCGCCTCCGCCACCGTCAACGGCAAGGATGTCACCATGACCGATGGCAACGCCATTGTGCCGCTGACTGTGGTCAATAACCCCGGCTTTGATCTGCCCAAGACTGGTGGCTATGGCACATGGATGTTCACCATCGGTGGCGTGGTTCTGCTGGGTGCGGCGGCCTTCATCGTGATCCGCAGTCGCAAGCACAAGAACGAGCAGTGAAGCGCTGGCTACTGGCGGCGGTCTGCGGCGTTGCGGCGCTGGGACTGATGCTTTATCCGCTGGCGGGAGAACTTCTGAGCGAAAGGTATCATTCGGACATAGAAACCGCCTACACCGCCGCTATTGCGGACACCGATGACATCGAGTTGACTGCCCAGCGTGAAGCCGCAGAGCGGTACAATGCTATGCTGTCCGGCGCGGCGACCATTACCGAGGGAGGGGTATCCGCCCCTCCCTTGGCCTATGCCCAGCAGCTCACAGTGGGTGGTGTCATGTGCTATGTTGATATTCCTAAAATCAATGTTTATCTGCCCGTGCAGCACGGAACGGGCGCGGAAACGCTTGAAAAGTCAGTCGGCCATGTGGTCGGCACATCTCTGCCGGTAGGCGGCAGCAGCATCCACGCGGTGCTGTCGGCACACAGCGGCATGGCAAGTTCCAAGCTGTTTTCAGACATAGACCAGCTTGCAGTGGGCGATATGTTTTATATCCATGTGCTGGGTGAGGTGCTGGCATACAAGGTAGACGCCATCCACACGGTATTACCCACGGACACGAGTCTGCTGCAAATTGCGGATGGCAAGGATTTAGTCACGCTGGTGACCTGCACACCGTTCGGGGTCAATACCCACCGATTGCTGGTGCGAGGCCAGCGGGTGCCTTATGTGCCGGAGCAGGAAGCACCTGCCGCCGCAGAAAAAACTGTGGCATCCTCCTGAACGCAGCATTACCTCACCGGCCTGGGTGTCGGCCTTGGCGTGGTAGCAGTGACCGGCGGCGGTTACTTTTTGGTAAGGAGGGTGCACCATGCGTAAGACATCCCTTTTACTGGCGGCGCTGCTGGCGGTGGCGGGTATCTGCGTCATGCTGTGGCCGGTGTTCACAGGACATAGGCTGCAAGCCGATACAGACGCTGCCGTGCAGGGCTTCCTCGAAGAACGAAAGCCGGAGCAGCAATATCCCGAACTGCTGGCGGCTCTACAGGAGTACAACCGTCAACTTTACGCAGAAAAGCAGTGTAATCTCACCGACCTCGAAGCCTGCGAAGAGCCTGCCGCCGACTTGACTGCCTACGGCATCGAGGATGAGATCATCGGCGTGCTGGAGATACCTACCATGGAGCTGACCATGCCTGTCTATCTGGGCGCGTCCGACGCTCACCTTGCCGCAGGCGCGACGGTGCTGGGCAACACCTCCGCGCCCATCGGCGGGGACAACACCAACTGCGTTATCGCCGGTCATAGGGGCTGGAAAGGCGCGGACTACTTCCGGCATATCGACCGCTTGCAGGCGGGCGACACAGTGCAGCTCACAAATCTTTGGGAGACGCTGACCTACACCGTAACGGACATTCAGGTCATCCAGCCCCACGAGGCGGAGAAGATCAAGATCCAGCCAAACCGCGACCTGCTGACCCTGCTGACCTGCCACCCCTATGCTTCGGGTGGGCGACAGCGGTATGTGGTGGTGTGTGAAAGACTACAAGATTAAGGAGAAAAACACTATGAAAAAAGCGATTTGCATTATCGCGGCAGTAATTGCCGCCGCTGTATTTTTTGCGGCAAGGCGTACCCGACCTTGCGGCCGCAGAGAGTGCCGCCGCTGACAGACAAACAACGATAACAAAGGGACCGCTTACCGAAAAGGGACAGCGATCCCTCTTTTTGCGCCCTTTTCGGTGAGCGGCCGCCGGAAAGGAGCATGACAGTGACAAACGAAACCATCGCCAGATATCTGGAGAACGGATATAAGGGGCGAAAAAACGCCGTTAGCAGCCGGGAGCTGGAACGGACGCTGGCCATCAGCGGCAACGAGCTGCGGAAGCGGGTAAATCGCCTGCGCCGGGATACCGTTCCCATCGCGGCAGACCAGCGGGGCTACTATTACGCGGAGACCGCCGCCGAAGTCTATGACACCATCCGCACCTTGGAGAAGATGCGCAAGGGACTGGACGCCGCCATCAGCGGCTTGGAGCGTGCGCTGGAGAAATTCGGGGAATGAAGGAGCGCACGAAAAAGCTCATCCCATGGGTGGGCGGCAAGGCGCAGCTCATGTGGGCCATTCAGATGCTGCTGCCCACCCGCTATCAAACGCTGGTGGATGTGTTCGGCGGCAGCGGCATCATCACGCTAAACACCGCCGTGCCGAAGGGCTGCCTGCAGATCTACAACGACCTGAACCACGACCTGTATAACCTGTTTTTTTGCGTGAAGTACCGCCCGCTGGAGCTGGTGCGGGAATTGGAATTTCTCCCCGTCAATGCCCATGATGAGTTTGATGTGCTGCTGCGGTTCCTCCAGGGTGAGGACTTCACCGCGGAGTATATGCAGAAGCAGCTGGAGCTGGCGGAGGTCATGCTCCCGGCATCGCAGGCGGCGGAGGTCAAGGGGCTGCTGCTGAAGCGCGCGGCGCTGGGAGATGTGCGCCGCGCGGCGGCGTTCTATAAATTGCAGCGTTACAGTTATAACGGCAGCGGCGGCAGCTATGGCACGGCATCCTGCGACATCCGGCGCTTTTTCCACGAGATCTGGGAGTGTTCCCGCCGATTGAAGGATGTGGCGCTGGAAAACCGCGATTTTGAGAGCATCATCGCCTCCCGCAACGATCCCCAGACTGTGATCTACTGCGACCCGCCCTACTATGAGGCGGAGTGCTACACGGTGGAATTTCCCCGCAGCGACCACCAGCGGCTCCATGACGCGCTGGCGGCGCACAGGGGATTCGCCATGGTGTCCTATAACAACTGCGCATATATCCGCGAGCTGTACGATGACTTCTTTATCTACGAGGTGGAGCGCCCCAACAGCCAGTCCAAGAAGAAAAACGATACCTACGCGGAATACATCATGACCAACTACGATCCCCGGATCTTCGCGCCGCAGATGACGCTCTTTGACGATTATGACAGCAACGGAAAAGCCTGCCGGTTGGTGCATATCCCCCACCGGCCTTTACATGAAATAGGAGGACAATGAACATGAAAAACGAAATGACACTGGATCAGCGCGGGCTGACCATCCCCGCGGAAGAACTGGCAGAGCACGGCTTGGACGGCGCAGACCTGTCCGCGCAGATGACGCGAAGCCTGATCCTGCTGATGCCCCAGAAGATGACGGCGGAGCAGATGGTGGACGCGCTGGCGGGACTGTGCGAAGCGGCTTCACAGCTTGTGGAGGTGCTGACGGCTGTGTGCCATGCGCCGTGCATCGCGGAATGCGACAGGGATGACGAGGATTTTGACTTGGACGCGGTGCCGGACGATGTGCTGATCCTGCTGCTGAACTGCGGCTGCTGTCCGGCACAGCTGGCGCACCATCTGGCGGAGGGAGATGTGATCTATGCCGTTGAATGAGGAGATGTATCCCTACACGGCCAAGGAAGCGCGGGAACGGGGCGAGCTGGAGCTGTGGCGCGCCAATTTCCGCGCCAACTGCGCCTGCGCTGGGGCCATAGAGCTGGCGATTCGACGGGATTTTGATGGGATGCACCTGAAGGACGGCTGCGCCAAAAGCGTTATCGACCAATACGGCTACAAACGGGTGGGCTTCGTGCTGGCCAATACCCTGCAGGAGCATGCCTATGACGGGCGGTATCACGAGGTCAACAAGCAGTGGAGCCGGAGGATATTCATCCCCTCCGACGGCGGACACCGCCTGACCTTCGTGGTGAACAGCCATCCCGCCGTGCTGGACGGCTTTGTCAGCGACTATCGTGGAGAGCTGGCGCGACTGCACCTGTTTGGTGCGGAGCATTGCCTGCCAGATACCGGAGAGCAGGACTTCACCGGCAAGGTGCTGGTGCTGTCACCGGACACACTGCGGGAGGACTGCTGGCAGCCGGAAAACCAGCTTTGGCTGGCTCATAGCGGCTTTGGGTGTCTGCCTCACGCCCGTGGGAGGTCGGTGCTCTGCACCTGTCTCGTGGATGGCGAAACGACCCGCTGGAATCGCAGTGAGTTCGTAGGCGTTATCCGGGACGAGTGCATTCCGGATTGGGCGGCAGAGAAGCTGGCGCAGCTGCGGCAGGAGCAGACGGAGATGACACAGGAAATGACGATGTGAAGGAGGAATGACGATGAAAACGGTAAAACGCGCCGCAGTGCTGCTGGGTGTAACAGCGCTGCTGTGCTGGCTGTTCTCCGTGGCGGCCTATGCCACCGGCACCGGCGATGTGGCCAGCGCGGTGGAGGGTACATGGCAGACGGCATCCGGGCAGATCAAGACGGTGGTGAACAACGTGGTATTCCCTGCCATCGACCTGATCCTGGCGGTGTTTTTCTTTGTGAAGGTGGGTACAAGCTATTTTGACTATCGGAAAACAGGACAGTTTGAATGGACGGCTCCCGCCATCCTGTTCGCCTGTCTGGTATTCACCCTCACCGCGCCGCTGTATGTGTGGGACATTGTAGGGGTGTGAGGTGATAACCTTCTACGAACAGGAGCTTCGGAAAATCGTTGGGAGCTGCTATTCCGATGCCACCTATGTGGACAGAGCCTACTATGTGCGTCTGGGTGAGATGAACCGGGCAAAGATCCAATTCGTCACAGGCATGATCGGCAGTCAGTACAATGCCCTGCAGATCACGATCCTCAACCGCAGCGAGGGACAGGTGGACACCCTGCGCCTTCGCTTCTCAGACCTGCTGGGGCTGAAGATGACCGCCAATCACAACTTTCGAAACGGCGTGGAGCCGCACATCTGGGATGACTCCGGGAAAGTAGACTGGTATGTGTATCATCCTACCCGGCAGGACTATGAGGTGCTGTCCACTGCGGTGTCTGACTATCTGGAGGTGTTTCAGGATATGGCCGACCAAGCGTGGGAACAGACGATGTGAAGAAGAAAGCGTGATACCCCAAGTTTAGCAGTCCTTCTTGACGTGCAGGAATAATTCGTTTATAATAAAGGCATAATTAAGCAATGAGAGGAGCTGAGTAAAATGATGATTCGTTCGGCAACTTCCCTGCGCAACGGGTATGACGAAATGGTTCGGCTGGCGAAGGAAAAACAGGAGCCTATCTATTTGACACGGAACGGCGACGGCGAGATGGTTTTTGTCCCGATGGATCTCTGGGAGAAGCGGGAGAAAGAGCTTGACCTTCTGTATATGCTGCTGCAGCGGGAACAATCCCGATTGGCGGGAGCAAAAACCTCCTCTATGGACGATATGGAGCGCCTGACGCAGGAGGTCTTGGATGCGGATTGAATGGCTGTATGAAGCGAAACTGGAATACAGGGATTTGCTGCTGTATCATAAAAACACAGTCGGTACGCAATCTGCGGAAAAATTTGCCAAAATGATATTGTCTTCGGTAAGGAAGCTGGAAACCTTTCCCCAGTTAGGCGTTTTAAAAGAGACCCAACTGCTGGGACGGTATGGCTTTCGGGCATTATTCATTGGGAAGTATGTCTGTATCTACCGCATTGTGGAGGAATCTGTATTGATTTACCATATTGCCGATGCCAGAACCAACTATATGTACCATATTTTCGGCATCAAGGGAGAACATAACAATTAAATATCCACTGGAAAGCACTCTGCTGCGGCAGGGTGCTTTTTTAGTTGCGGGAGGTGAAGCAAAATATTTATCTGGGATTTTGTAGCCGAAACGGTTCTGGGCCAGATCGTGGACTGGTTCTACGGTCAGATCGTGGGCTTTCTCGGCAACTTTTTCGCGGAGATGGGCAGCATGGGCGCAGAGCTTTTTGACATGAGCTGGGTGCAGAGCGTGGTGCTGTTCTTCTCCTATTTGGGCTGGGCGCTGTACGCCGTAGGACTGGTGGTGTCCTGTTTTGAGACCGGCGTGGAATACTCCGCAGGGCGGGGCAACGTAAAAGAGACGGCTTTGAACGCCATGAAAGGCTTTCTGGCCGTCTCCCTTTTTACCCAGGTGCCGGTGAAGCTGTACGCGCTGGCGGTGTCGCTGCAGGCGGATCTGACCGCAGGCATCACCGGCTATGGCGCACGCAGCATCGGAGATGTAGCAAAGGAAGCGCTGGCGGACTTTGATGCCGTGGAGAGCCTGACGACAGGCGCGTCTATCGCACTGCGGGGCTTCGGGCCGGTGACCAGCGGACTGATGGTTATCTTCTGCCTTGCACTTATGGCCTACGCGGTCATCAAGGTGTTCTTCGCTAATCTCAAGCGCGGCGGCATCCTGCTCATCCAAATCGCCGTGGGGAGCCTGTATATGTTCAGCGTACCGCGAGGCTATGGGGACGGCTTCATCCAGTGGTGCAAGCAGGTCATCGGCCTATGCCTGACGGCATTTTTGCAGGCGACCATCCTTGTGGCAGGGTTGATGGTATTCAAGGATCATGCCCTGCTGGGGCATGGCTTGATGCTCTCGGCCGGAGAGATCCCCCGTATCGCAGGGGCATTTGGCTTGGACACCACCACAAAAGCCAACATCATGTCTGCCGTGTATACCGCCCAAAGTGCGGTGAATATGACCCGCACGGTGGTGGCGGCGGTAAAATGAATAGTGAGTGTGTGCTGACGATGGGGAGCCTATTTGATGGCATCGGCGGGTTTCCTTTGGCTGCCATCCGCAGCGGCATTACGCCGGTGTGGGCATCGGAAATCGAAGCCTTCCCTATCGAGGTCACAAAGTTGCGATTTCCCTACATGATCCATGTGGGCGACATTACGAAACTGAACGGCGCGGAACTGTCGCCTGTGGATATCATCTGCGGCGGCAGCCCGTGCCAGGACCTGTCCGTGGCCGGAGCGAGAGCCGGATTAGCCGGCGCACGCTCCGGCCTTTTTATGGAGCAGGTCAGGCTGGTAAAGGAGATGAGATATGCAGACCAATTACGAGGCAGAGCAGATATCCATGTACGACCTCGATACTTATTGTGGGAGAACGTCCCCGGAGCCTTTTCCAGCGGAACGCCCAAGGGCGAAGATTTCCGGATCGTCCTCGAAGAAATTGTCAGAGTTAAGCGCGATTCCGTTCATGTCCCTGGACCTTACCCCTGGTCATGGCAATCTGCTGGGCGAATCCTATTGGGAGATGATTTCTCCCTGGCGTGGCGGTGCCTCGACGCTCAATACTGGGGTGTCGCCCAGCGACGCAAAAGGATCTTCCTTGTCGCAGATTTTGCAGGCAGATCCGCCGACAAAATACTATTTGACCCCGAAAGCCTGCATGGGCATTCTGCGCCGAGCATCTGAACGCGGCAAGGCCCTGCCGCCGAAGCTGGAACGTGCGCTGAAGATACAGGCAGGACTTATGCGACCGGATGGACAGCCAACCGGATTGGATGCCTATCATATCAACCAGCGGGACGAGGGCATTGATCTGCACGGCGTGTCCGGCGCGCTGATGGCAACTTCCAATATGCAGATGCAGACCTTTGTGACGCAGCCGGATGAAGGAGAAATTACAGCTTTTGCAGCCAATCAGCGGGATGAGGTGCGGGATCTGCACAACGTTGCAGGTGCGCTGCAAGCCAGTCCCGGCATGAAGCAGCAGACTTTTGTAGCCGCCGGTTTTTCTGCCGGTGCCGGGGCGTCTGCCGGAAGCATCGGCTACGGCGAGGAGCTGGCTCCTACGCTGAAAGGCTCGGCAAGCGGCAACTGTATGCCCTCCGTGCTGTGCCTGAATGACCAGGGCGGGAATGTCATGGAATGCTCGGAGAATGTGTCCGGTACGCTGCGGGCGCAGGAGCATGGACACCAGCCTCTTGTATACGAAAACCACGGCATCGACAGCCGCTACACCGGTCCTCACAAGGTAGCGCCTACCATGTCCGCAAGATACGGAACAGGCGGCAACAACGTGCCGCTCGTAGAGCAAGAAGAAACCTTCTGCATTACGGGAAACGCCATTGACCGGCAGCCACAGAACGGCGGAAACGGCCTCGGCTGTCAGGAAGAGCTTGCCTATACGCTGACTGCTATGGATCGCCACGCGGTCTATGCCCGTCAGCGGGTGGATGAATTTAAGGACAGCGAGGTGGTCAGCACCCAGAGCGCCCGACAGCATAAGGACGCCACCGACCTTGTCTGCCAGCAGGCAGAAGCCTGCGCCTATCTCATCCGCCGCCTGACTCCGTTGGAGTGCGAACGGTTACAGGGCTTTCCAGACGGCTGGACGGATATCCCCGGCGCGTCCGACAGCGCCCGCTATAAGGCGCTGGGCAACAGCGTAGCGATCCCCTGCGTAGAGTTCATCATGGGGCGCATCGCCGCAGTCCTACGGGCGGTATAACCGCCTTGGTAATATTGCTTCCGTTTCACATGACTTCTTCGTTGCGTTTGGTGAATAGCTTTCCATGACTTCTTCCGGTATGCTTTGCTTGCAAAATCGAGGAAAGGAGCAGGCCGATGGAGGGCAAAAAGAACCTCTGCGCCATGATCCCGGCGGAGCTTCACGCAAGAATCATGGCAGAGAAAGAAGAAATGGAGCTGGCAACGCTGGCAGAATATGTGGAGCGCATCTTCACCGAACACTTTGAAGGAGGCGGCGGAATGAAAGCAGAGCGGACCTTGGCGGTACAGATCCCGGCAGAACTCTTCGATAGACTGAAAAAGTATCTGGCAGCACACAACCTCAAGCAGAAGCAATTCCTCATCCAGCTCATTGAGAATGCGCTGGACAATGCAGAAACGGAATAACCAAGTAACAGGAGCGGCCGCAGGTTTTCCTGCGGCCGCTCTGCATCTCATAGGAGGTGAGAGCAATTTATATTTACCCCGAAAATCTGACGGCTCGGCCCATGCTGTGGCTGTGGGCGCTGCGGGATGTGGCGTTTATCGGCATCGGACTGCTGCTGTCGGCAGTGGCACTGGCCCAGACCGGCGCTGTCGTCCCCATGGTGGTCACGGCGGCGCTGGCCTTTCTCTGCATTCGGCATGACGGCGTCAGTATGCTGGATTTCCTGCGCCACGCCGCAGTGTTTTTCTTTTTCGGGCAGCAATACTACGAGTGGAGGGAACCGACATGAAAAACAGAAAAAAGTCCACCCGCCAGCTGGTGGGCATCGAGGACATCGTGGTAGGCGGCGTTCAGACTGCGGACGGCGAGCTGACCTTTTATCTTGTGCAGCCCACCAACCTGAACGTCCTGCCGGATCAGGGCGTCCGGTCGCGGGTAATGGCGCTGCTGAACGTGCTGAAGGCCATGGCGGAGATCGAGCTGCTGGCGCTGGATTCCAAGGAGTCCTTTCAGGACAACCGGCAGTTCTACCGCCAGCGGCTGGAGCAGGAGGACAACCCCGCCATCCGCAGGCTGCTGGCACAGGATCGGCAGCATCTGGATGACACGCAGACCATGATGGCGTCCTCGCGGGAGTTCTGCTTCGTACTGCGGCAGCGAAAAACGGACGGTGCTGTCCACTATGCCGCCGTGGAGCAGCAGCTCCGGGACAGCGGCTTTGCCGTGCGGCGTGCCGAGGGGCAGAAGCTGCTGGAGCTGCTGGCGATCTATTTTGAACAGGATGCCACCCATGAGAGCTTTGACCTTGTGGATGGCGCACGGTGGCTGACAACGGAAACGGAGGAATAAAATGCGGATATTGAAAATCGAACCGGGGAAAGCGCCCTATGTGAAGGAGATGGCGGACGGACTGGAAGCCATCCAGCAGGAGGTGCAGGGGCTGTTCCAGCCGGTGTATATGGAGGACGGCGTGCTGCTCTGCTGCAACGATGAGGGGAAGCTCAACGGCATGGCACCCAACCGGCGACTGGCGGATGACATCATCTGCGGACCGTTCTTTCTGGTGGGAGACGATCTGGAGGGCGGTCTCTGCTCCCTGACGGACGAGCAGGTGGCGCGGTATATGGAACTGTTCCGTGAGCCGGAACAGTTCACCGGACAGGAGCCGGAGCTGGAGCCGCGCATAGACTTCTATTTGCTGTGATGGGAGGGCATATGAAAAACCCTTTTCGAAAAAAAGAACCCACCCCGCGGGAAGCCTTCCTGCGCACCTATCTGGACTGCATCGCGCCGTGTGTGGTGAAATTCGAGGTGGATCATTACATCTTCGGCAGCACTTATCGCTGCGTGTGGGCGCTGCGGGAATATCCCGCCAGCACCGAGGCGCAGGCCATCCTGCGGCACTTAGGCGAGAAAAGCGGCGTGACCCTGCGGATCTACTGCCGGCAGGTGTCCCCCGGCGAGGAGGATCGGATCATCGACAACGCCAATAAGAAGAATAAGCTGGACGGCTCAGACCCCAACAAGCTGCGCCAGACCGTGGAGGCCGAGAGCAACCTGCGGGATGTGGCGGAGCTGGTGCATAAAATGCATCGGGAGCATGAGCCGCTGCTCCACTGCGCCGTGTATCTGGAGATGACGGCAGACAGCATGGAACGGCTGAAGCGATTGCAGACCGATGTGCTGACAGAGCTGGTGCGCTGCAAGCTGAATGTGGACAAGCTGCTTCTGCGGCAGAAGCAGGGCTTTTGCTGCGTCAGCACCGTGGGACACAACGCGCTGGGGCGGGAGTTCGAACGGGTGCTGCCTGCCGGCAGCGTGGCCAATCTCTACCCCTTCAACTACTCCGGCAAGACCGATCCCAAGGGCATCTACATCGGCAATGACAAGTACGGCAGCAATATCGTGGTGGACTTCGACCGCAGGGAAAGCGACAAGACCTCCGCCAACATTCTCATTCTCGGCAACAGCGGTCAGGGCAAATCCTACTTGATGAAGCTGCTGATCTGCAATCTGCTGGAGGCGGGAAAATCCGTGATCTCCCTGGACGCGGAGCATGAGCTGGAGGAGCTGTGCGGGAACTTAGGCGGCTGCTTCATCGACCTCATGGCCGGTGAGAAGCGTATCAACGTGCTGGAGGTGCGGTGTTGGGATGAGGGAGACACGTCCGAACCCGACGAGTCCGTCCCCGAGGCGTTCCGCAAGTCTACACTGCTGGCGCGGCACATCTCCTTCCTGAAGGACTTCTTCCGCGCCTACAAGGATTTTTCCGACCCACAGTTGGACACCATCGAGATCATGTTGTCCAAGCTGTATCAGAAGTGGGGTATCACAGAGGAAACAGACTTCCGGCAGCTTACGCCGGAGGACTACCCCATCCTCTCTGACCTGTATGCGCTCATCAATAATGAACTGGTGAATTACAGGAACGGCAGCCTGTACACGCGGGAGCTTTTGCAGGAGGTTCTGCTGGGGCTGCACTCCCTGTGCGTGGGTGCGGACGCGCCGTTCTTCAACGGGCACACCAACATCTCGGACGACAGGTTTCTGGTATTCGGTGTAGGCGGCGTACTGACGGCGGCCAAGAGCCTGCGGAACGCCCTGCTGTTCAATGTACTGGCGTATATGTCGGACAGGCTTCTGACGGCGGGCAACACGGTGGCGGCATTGGATGAGCTGTACCTGTGGCTGTCCAGCCCCATCGCCATCGAGTACATCCGCAACTGCCTGAAACGTGTCCGCAAGCGGGACTCCGCTCTGATAATGGCGTCGCAGAACTTGGAGGACTTCGACCAGGAGGGCGTGCGGGAGATGACAAAACCGCTGTTCGCTATCCCGCCCCACCAGTTCCTGTTCAATCCTGGTTCCATTGGCAGGCGGTTCTACATGGATATGCTGCAGCTGGACGAGGCGGAGTTCGAGCTCATCCAGCACGCACGGCGCGGCGAATGCCTGTTCAAGTGCGGCGCGGAGAGGTATCATCTGAAAGTCATAGCACCAGATCATAAGGCGGTATTGTTCGGAACGGCAGGTGGAAAGTGATGGCCGCGCCCGTATTGGCACGAGTAGCGGCTGCCTTGTTGACAAATGAGGATGGCCGAAAGACCATCGGTTGGGTGTTGGCGTTGCTCTTGTCGCCGTTGATCCTGCTGGCGGCGTTCCTGTGCTGCTTCGGTGACGGAGCGTCCCAGCACAACAACACCGTGGTATCCGCGGCGTTCTACGGCGCAGAGTTTTCGGACAAAGTCCCCAAAGAATACCGCACACATATCACCGAGATGCAGGAGGCATTCTCCCTTCTGGATTCGGCCACCGTCTATGTCAATCAGAAAGCCGAGGAAGGCAGCCTTGACCCCGTACAGGTCAAGGCTGTTTTCTTTGCCCTCTGCTTCGGCGACAACGCGCCGACCCGCGCTGCCGCAGACCGCTTTGTGGACTGCTTCTACAAAACGGAAACGCGGACGCGTATGGTAACGGTGACGCAGGAGGACGGCATGGAGGAACTGGTGGAGGAGACATACGAGGTGGCCGTGCCCCTGCCGATGGAGGAGGTCTATGAAAAACTCACCACATGGCGTGGCCGCGTGGTGACAGACGCGGAGCGCAGCAACGCCGTGGACATCTACGCCATGGTCATGGGCAGTATGGGCGGCGATACCTTCAACGGCGATTATGAGTCGGGCGGCAGCGCACCGATCGAGCTGGATGTCTCCATGCTCACCGATCCGACTACGAAGAACGCAGCCGACCTTGTAGTCTACGTCACCAACGCATGGGACTCCGGCTGGGGCTATGTGTGGGGGACGTATGGGCAGGTGCTGACGCCGGAACTGCTGCAATACAAGTTGACACAGTATCCGGACGGCGTCGGGAAGTATGCGGCCTTCATTCGCGCCAACTGGCTGGGCAAACCCACTGCCGACTGCGTGGGGCTCATCAAGGGCTACGGCTGGCTGTCCACCGACACCATGACCATCGACTACGGTACACATGGGATGCCGGACATCGGAGCCAACGAGATGTTCTACAACGCCACACGGCGCGGCGGCATTGAAACTATGCCGGACACGCCGGGGCTGGCGGTGTGGAAGACCGGACACATCGGCGTATATATCGGCAATGGTGAAGTCGTTGAGGCCATGGGTACCAAATACGGCGTGGTCAAGACGCAGCTGGAAGGTCGCGGCTGGACGCACTGGCTGGAGGTGCCGGGGATCGAGTATGAATGAGGGCAATTTGTAAAAGCTGATTGCTATTCTCAGGTGTATCGGCTATAATAATGGCAGAACAGGTTAAAGGAGGTGCCACCGCTATGAGTACGCTGTCGCTCAGTGAGGTCAAAGCCGTCGTGAAGGAATTGCTGAAACGCTACCACGCGGAATATGCGCTGTTGTTCGGATCGTATGCCCGTGGTGACGCCACACCCGATTCTGATATCGACATCATTATCGTGGGCGGAAAAGACTTTGTGCCCCGTAACATTTTCGCACTGGCCGAGGACTTGCGTGAAATGACTGGGCGGAATGCCGATGTGTTTGAGATGCGGGAGGTCAATACGGGAACGCCTTTTTATGAGTCCGTAATGAAGGAGGGTATCCGTATCGCATGAAGAAGACAGATACTGAACGGTTGAAGAAGATTGTTTCCCTGTGGGATGCACTGAGCAGCGAGATCGAACGGCGGGGCATCACACGAGAGATGTTGTTGACTGAGCAGTTTTCTCAATGGGCAGTAACCACGCCGGTCTATAACATCGGTGAACAGGTCTATCAGCTTTCGCCGGAGTTCAAAAAGGAACATCCAGACATTCCGTGGAGCGTTGTCTCCGGGCTGCGGCATCGGTTGGTGCATGATTATGACGGTATCAACTGGTCACTGATCGCAGACGTCATCTTCGATGACATGGATCCCTTCGTAGAACAAGTCAAAAGCATACTATCAGAGTAAATGAGGACAACGAAAAGCGCAGGCGAAGGCCTGCGCTTTTTCTGTGCCCAGCAAGGAGGAAACGACATGGCGTATGTAAAAGAACACCCACCGTCAGAGGTCTATCACCTGACGAAGAAAGAAAACCTGAACAGCATTCTGGAGGACGGCATGATACGCCGCTTCAGTGATATGGAATGCTGGTTCTGTGTCGACCTGTAAAAAATGAAAGCGTACATGGAGCAGACAGTCATGTGCGAGGGCAAGCCCTACTACGACGTGACAGGTCAGCTCTGCCGCTACCCCAAATTTGTGCCAGAGGACTATGTCCTCCTCAAGCTCATACCCTGCCGACAGGAGGACAACTGGTATCGCTGGGAGCAAGAGATACCTGCGGGAAGCCCTGCGGCGCTGGTCAGGGCGGCGCATGAATTCTCCGTGCTGAAGATAGGTTACCGCGGCGACCTCGCATTTCACAACGCGGAGGCCATCGACGTGCCGCGGTTTCTTGCGGAAGGGGTCACACAGGGTGAGCCGGTGCAGACCAGCACAGAGTTGTGGAAAGCCCTCTCCCAGCGCATCGAAGACGAGATGGCCGATTATATGCGCCGTCTGGATCTGCGTACCCGCGACGAGCTGATACAAACGGCAGACGAGATCGACGCCGTGATGACCTGCGACTGTGAGCTGCGACTGCTGGGAGAATGTCTCCCACGCGAGGAGTTGGTCTTCCTGCTGGAGCAGGACAAGCCGCTGGAGCAGATGAGCAGGGCATGGATGGCGCATCGGAACGTAGATGTAGGTGAGACATTCCAGAGTCTGCTCACCGGCCTGTATGCAGAACAGCAGCACGATATGGACATGAAAATGTAAGGAGGCACAGCATGGGAGAAACCAATATCACCATCAATTTTGACGCGGCCAAGCTGGACGCACTGGAGTTTGTCCTCCGCAAGCAGCGGTCATCCGTGCAGCGGCGCATGGTGGAAATGCTCCAGCAGCTCTACGAGTCGGAAGTCCCGGAAGCGGTGCGGGAGTATGTGGACAGCAAGGCGACACCTGTCGCAAGGCCCAAGCGACCGGTACGGGCAGCAAAGGCAGCAAATGAGCAGGCAGCGGCTATGCAGCAGGAGGAATAACCATGGCACAGCATGAAGAAATCATCGTATGGCTCGACCGCAGGTGGAAGGAAGCCATTGAACATCATCTGAAGGATGAGACCTTACAGGAGCATCTGGAGAATGTGCTGGATGAACTGTGCAACCAACTTCCAGAGCGTGAATATGCACGTATCAGCCGAGAGATCTGGGAGGAAGATCGTATGGCACGGGAGAAAGCGGAGGCGGCACGTACCTATTCCGCATACCGCGTTGTAGAGGGCGGCGAGGAACATTACTTCCGCATGACGCCCGGCGAGGAGCTGCTGGATGCCGCAAGGACGCTCCGCAAATACCTCAAGGATACAGGCCACAGCACCGGCAAATTTATCTCTCTGTATTTGCAAGCGCAGCCTATCACGCCGGAGGAGTATCAGAACCTGATGCGTCTCCGCATGGAGAACACCGGAAAAGTTACCGGCGTGTTCGATTTGGATTTTGACAAGCGGGAGTTCTCCGCAGTCCACATCATGGACGGTTGGACAACGTGGGCGATGCGTGACGTATCTACAGCTGCCTACCGCGCAGTGCAGAAGCAATATGCGTCCGAGGACGGGATGTGGCGGAAGCTGCTGGATCACCTGAACGGGAAGGAGCTCACATCGGCGGGGCATCTCACCGCGCAGAATTTTTCGTTCAGCGATGAGATCATGATAGAGAACGGTAAGCTGAATTTCTATGTGCAGGCTGACTTCGATGTGGATGCCGCCTTCGGCACCTTCGTGTGTACAGATGAGAACGATGACTGGCTGAATATCTACGCCAACTACGATTTAGAGCGGGACGCTGTATGCGATACGTTGGAGCTGAATCTCTGCAAGGGGGATGGTTCAGAGGAGAACTGGAGCTATCATCTGAACGCCGCCGAGCAGGAGGTGCTGGCGCGGAAGATGGAGGCGTTCTGCCAGCAGCAAAACGGCATGAGCCTGCACGATTTCGCCCGGCAGCTTCAAGCGGAGCCGAGGCCGTCTCCGCAGATACAGATGTAGCCCCGTGTTTGCCCCTGTGGGCCGGTTTGTGGCCTCGCAGGAACGCGGGAGGGTAAGGATAGCGGCCCCGGAGATTTGGAACGTTTTTGCCCGCTTTTCGGTGCGCCGAAAGCGGAGCAGGAGAAAGGCATTGGCGCTTTTCTGCGCCAATGCCGGTCACGGCAGCCCGCAGTGCGGACTGCCACGAGGGTTTGCGGCATTTTGCGATTGGCGCTGATTATCGAATTCCAAATGTGCTTTGGCGCTATTCTTTGTAAAAATGCCCGTCAGCCCCGTGTTTACAAGGCTTTCGGGACGCGCAGGAAGGAGGTGTGACTCAATGGATAAAAATGGGAAAAGCCGGCACTCTGTTTGGCTGTCAGACGACGTGTGGCGGGAGGTGGATGCGCTCTATAAGCTGGATAATTGCCCCACCCGCAACGAGTTCGTGGAGAAGGCTCTGCGGCAGTATTGCGGTCGCTTACACGCCGAGAGGACGGGCGCATATCTGCCTCGCGCACTGCAAGAGGTGCTGGAGGGTACGCTGGGCGTGTTCGGTGACCGGCTGGGCAGGCTGCTGTTCAAGCTGGTGGTAGAGCACAACATGACCAACCATCTGCTGGGCGGCGATGTGGACATGACACGCGATGAGTACAGCAAGATGCGCGGCAGCAGTGTTCGTGAGGTAGCGGCAACTCACGGCAATATCTCCTTCAAGGACGTGCTGCTGTTCCATCAGGAGGAGTAACGCATGGCGCGGCTGATACAAAAAAGCGGCTACATCAAGAATGGCAAAGCGTCTGGGTATATGGAGTATGTCGCCACGCGGGACGGTGTGGAGATCATCCAAAGCACCGAGCCTGCGACCAAGAAGCAGAAACAGTTCATCAAAAGACTGCTGAAGGACTTCCCGGACGCAAAGGAGCTTTTCGAGTACAGCGATTACCTTCAGGTGCCCAATCGCGGTACAGCATCCGCATTTATCGCCGTGGCGCTGGATACACATCTGCACGAAGTGGAATCCGAGAGCGGCTATATGTCCTATATCGCCCAGCGTCCCCGTGCCGAAAAGCACGGCGGCCATGGCCTGTTCAGCGAGGTGGACACCACCGACCTCAAGGCGGCGAAGGCCGAGCTGGACGCTCACGACGGAAAAGTGTGGACGTTTATTTTCTCCCTGCGTCGTGAGGACGCGGAGCGACTTGGGTACAACAAAGCTGCCGCATGGCAGAATCTGCTGAAGCAGGAGAGCGCCGCTATTGCGGAGGCCATGCGTATTCGGACGGATGATTTTCGCTGGTACGCAGCGTACCACGATGAGGGGCACCATCCTCATGTCCACATGATGGTGTGGTCGGCGGAACCGAAGAAAGGGTATCTCACGCGGGAGGGTATCGCAGTCATGCGCTCCAAGATGACGAACGCGATCTTCCATGAGGAGATGAAAGAACTCTACATTAAGAAGGATGCTGCCTACAAGGAGAGCATCCAGACCGCAAAAGAGTCACTGCTGCTATATATCAGGATGCTGGAGAACAGCGAGTCAGCTGACCCCGTGATAGAGCAAAAGCTGTGTGACCTGTCCCACGCATTGGAGCAGGTCGATGGAAAACACGTCTATGGCTATCTTCCCAAAGAGGTCAAGGCGCAGGTGGACGAGATCGTGGAGCGGCTGGCACAGCTCCCGGAGGTGGCGGCTTGCTATGACCAGTGGTGGCGGCTGAAGGATGAGATCACCGGTTACTACGGACGGAACACGCCGCCCCATCAGCCGCTGGTACAGCAAAAAGAGTTCCGCACCATCAAGAATATGATCATTCAGCAGGCGGAAACATTTCGGCAGCCTGTGTCGGAGCAAGTGCCTGTTGAGACAGAACCTAATGAGCAGCAAGTGCCGCCCTCAACCGAATCGCCTGTGGCTATGCCGCAGCCGCAGACGGTCACGTCGCAGATCAAAATAGAGGGCGGCGCGGTCATTCAACTGCTCCACCACATGAGCCGTGTGTTCCGCGGCAATATGCCGGTCATCCCGCCTGCGCTGCGTATCGACTCCAAGCGCCGCAGGCGGTTGCAGGAGAAGCGTATGGCCATGGGACACAAACGGGATGACCATGAGGAAGCACAGCTCTACCATGTCAACGACAACACCATGCGATAATGCAAGGAGGGAAAATGCATGGGCAAATTTGTATATTTCACATCCGCGGAGAAACGGCAGGCCAACGAGGTTGACCTGCCGTCTTTTCTGTTGGATCGAGGCGAGAAACTCATTATGGCCGGACGGGATTACCGGCTGGCCAGCGACCACAGCATCACCGTGCGCGGGCCGATGTGGTATGACCATGCCGCACGGAAGGGCGGACGCGCCATCAGCTTCGTGCAGCAATTCTACGACAAGACCTATCCCGAAGCGGTGGCCATGCTGCTGGGGCGGGACGGTCAGGGCATCATCCCCATCGTCAAGAAGGAGCCGGAGTCGAGAGAGCCGAAGCCCTTCGCGCTGCCGGAGGCCTATCTCAATATGCGGCGACTCTACGCCTACCTGACCACCCACCGGCGCATTGACCGGGATGTAGTCACGGCGTTCGTGCGGGAGAAACTGCTCTACGAGGACGCCGTACACCACAACTGTGTGTTCGTGGGCGTGGACGAAAACGGAGAAGCCAGACACGCCCATCTTCGCAGCACCAACAGTCAGGGCAAGGTGTTCCGCATCAATGTGGAGGGCAGCGAGGCGAAGCATAGCTTCCACAAGGATGGGACGGACTGTTCCCTCTATGTCTTTGAAGCACCCATCGACCTGCTGTCCCACATCACGCTCTATCCGGCAGGTTGGCTGGAACACAGCTATGTGGCCTGCTGCGGCACATCCATCCAGCCGGTGCTGGAGCGGCTGCGGCAGAATCCAAAGTTGAATATGGTCTATCTCTGCCTCGACAACGATGAGGCGGGCGAGGATGCCTGTGAAAACATGATGGAGGTGCTGGAGGAGATGGATGTGGACGTGGAGCGTCTGCGTCCGCAGGGAAAGGACTGGAACGATGACTTGCGGGCGAAACGAGGCGGCCATGGATAACCTCTGGATACTCTTTGCGGCGGCAGGCGTCATGGTATCCGTCATCGGCGGGCTGTCGCTGCTGGGCGACCACTACACGCTGAACAACATCAAGTCCAAGACTGTGGGCGATGGGCAGCACGGCACGGCGCGGTGGGCAACCGATACGGAGATCCGCAAGACCTATGCCCTCGTTCCCTTCCAAGTGTCGGACTGGCGTGTGGGCAAGAACCTGCCTGATGTGCAGGGATTGGTGCTGGGCAGCACCAGCGGCAAGAATGGCATCACTGCATTGGTGGACAAGGACGATGTGCATTGTCTCATGATCGGCGCATCCGGCGTGGGTAAGACAGCGTACTTTTTGTACCCAAACTTGGAATATGCCTGCGCCAGCGGTATGAGTTTTTTTGCTACGGACACAAAGGGTGACCTCGCCCGCAACTACGGCGCAGTGGCGGAGAAATACTATGGCTATCATGTTTCTGTAGTGGATCTGCGCAATCCCACGCGCTCGGATGGCTACAATCTCATGACGCTTATCAACCGCTATATGGATACCTCATTTCATGAACATAGCATTGAAGCGTATGGCAAAGCGGAGAATTTGGCAAGTATTCTGGCTCACAGTATTATCGCGCCCAAAGGCGATGAGGACCGTGGTCAGAACGATTATTTCTACAAAGCGGCGGAAGGTGTAGTGGCCTCAGTGATTCTGCTGCTGGCGGAATTCCTGTCGCCAGATAGTAAGCACCCAACGGAGCGACGTCACCTCGTATCGGTGTTCATTCTGATTCAACAGCTTTTGGCACCCTCTGGCGTGCGAGGAAAAACCTATTTTAAACAACTGATGGATATGCTGCCGCCCCACCACAGAGCGCGAAATCTGGCATCGTCCGCCTTGGAATCATCTGATCAGGCAACGGCTTCCGCTATGTCCACCGCGTTGGCACAAATGAATACATTTATGGATATCGCACTGGAGCAGGTGATCTGTTTTGACAGCAATATAGATGCGGAAAAATTCGCAAAAGAAAAGACGGCCATATTCCTGGTTTTGCCAGAGGAAGATAGGACTAAGAATTTTATGGCAGGTCTTATGGTACAAAATTTATCCAAAGAACTGTTTGAGTTGGCCGAAAAAGGAAAGGGGCGCTTGCCCAACCGCGTTGTTTTCTTCTGTGATGAGTTCGGAACTATGCCCGCCTTTGACGTGGAGGCGCTGTTCAGCGCGGGTCGCTCCCGCGGTATCACACTGGTACCCATCATCCAATCGCTGGCGCAGTTGGAGAAGAATTACGGCAGAGAAGGCGCAGAAATATTGACTGACAACTGTCAGGATACCATCTTCGGCGGCTTTGCGCCCAACAGTCAGACGGCGGAGCAGCTCTCCAAATCGCTGGGCAGCCGCACGGTACTCAGCGGCTCTGTCAGTAAGGGGAAGAACGATCCCAGCCAGAGCTTGCAGATGATAGAGCGTCCACTGATGACGCCGGACGAGTTGAAATCCATTCCCAAGGGCAGCTTTGTGGTGATGAAAACGGGAACACATCCCATGCAGACGAAGCTGCGGCTGTTTCTCGACTGGGGCATTACCTTTGGTGAGCCGTATGCAACCCCGGAACACGCGGCGCGGCCTGTTGCCTACGCCAGCCGTCAGGAATTGTTCCTCAGTATCAGCAAAAGATATAGCAGCAGCGACCAGCCCGCACAGGCGCAGCAGGCATCGGCCACACAGAGAAAAGCGCCTCGCTCGGCCATGGGACTCTACAGCGAGGACACAAGGCCATGAGCTACTTTGGAAGCATCTATGCAGACCAGGACTTGTCTCACCGAGCAAGGACAGTCTATATGTACCTCAAGGATCGGTCTGACGCGGGGAATACCTGTTGGCCCAGCGTCCGCAGGATCGCGGAGGACTTGAAGCTGTCCCGCCGCACGGTGCAGAGGGCCTTGTCAGACTTGGAGCGACATGGATTTCTGGAGCGCACCCATCGCCGCCGTCCCAACGGCAGTCTGACCAGCAACCTGTACCGCGTCAAGTGAGCAGGAAAAGAGCGCACCTCCCGCCAAGGGGGAGGTGCGCTCTTGAACTGTCATAAGGGTAGCGTCACCATGGCGCACCCGGAAGGACTCACTCTATCGGAGGTACTAAGACAGAGGAAAGAATGAGACAAGACTTCTTGTAGACGCAGAGTAAATGTGCTATACTCTGGCCTGTGTGTTTGTCTACAGGGAGGATAGTCATGTTCTATACCGACGAAGAAGTATCTGTAATTACTGGTCTGCTCAACGCCTACCTGGTGCGGGAACACTCCAGTGAAAAGGTCAGAGAATCATATACCAGGATCAGCGAAGGACTCCAAAGCCATGCACTGACGAGGGACGATTATGTTTGGCTGGAGAATGCGCTGTTGTTCCTCCGTCCATATTGGTGGAGCGACCGCGAGGATGGACGGATGCTGATGGATGCCCTCCTGCATACGCAGACACTGGCAAGACGGGTGCAATGAAATTGATCCTATGACGCGATAAACCCCTGCCGTGTGCTATACTGTCGGCATCGAGCCAAGGAGGTGTCTGAGATGGCGTTCCAATACCATGTCCGCGAAATGACGGTGGAAACAAGTGCAGAGGATTTCGTGACGCACTTTGTCCATGTGGAGAAGTTCCTGCCCTTCTGCCAGCAGTGCAGCAGCTACAATACCCGCTGGACGTGCCCGCCTTTCGATTTTGACCCCATGACCATTTGGCAGAGCTACAGGGGACTACGGCTGTATGCCCGCATCTTACAGGCGGATGTGCCGGAGCAGCCGCTGGACGAGGCGGTGGCGGCACTGAAGCGGGAAAAGCGTCTGTACCGGCAAGAGCTTCAGCGGTGGGAGCGGGAAACGCCGGGGAGCCAGATGCTGCTGGCGGGCACCTGCGACCAGTGCGAGACGTGCGAAAAGGTACAGGGACATCCCTGCGGCAGGCCGGGGCTGCTGCGCTACTCCATCGAGGCGCTGGGCGGCGATGTGGAGGGCTGTTTGCAGCACTACTTCCACCTGCCCATGCTGTGGGGCAGGGATGGCAAAGCGCCGGACTACTTTGTGTTGGTGGGCGGTCTGCTCACTAAGTGACAACGAAAAATGACGGGTGTATCAGTCGATACACCCGTCATTTTTTCTCATTCTTCTTCGCGGCGTTGGCGGCGGCACGAGCCTTGTCGCGGTTCTTGCGTTGAGCGACGAGATCGGCCTTGGCCTGCCGTTTCGCTTTTCGTTCCTGCAAGAGCTGCACCTCCTGCCGCTGGTACTCCTGCTCGTAGCGGGGATAGTGATGCTCCCGCGGCGGCTTGTACTGTGAAGGCAGCTCTGCGGTCTTCAGCGCCGCAGACCAGTTACCGAAGCGCTGGGCGATGTACGCACCACCCACGACCTCGCAGGGTGCGGGCGTATAGGACACATCGACGCACTGACGTACATAGGCGATGAGGTCGGCGTCGCTGGCGGTTTCATATTCTATCGCAAAAGCCTCGTCCTGCGCTTGCAGGGCCTCGATGGTGCGCTTGACGATCTGCTGGTGCAGTAGGTTATCCCCGTTGACCTGTGGCATTTTTATGTCCCTCCTGGGCATAATAAACTCAGCCAGATGGAGCGGCATCCTTCGTAAATCATCATCATTCAGGAAAGCATTTTTCGCCACCGGCTATGGTAAAACCATAGCATTTGCGGCACGGAAAGTCAAGTATGGCATCGTTGCCCGGACGAAAATGGTCTTTGGCTGTCAAAATGGTCGGTTTATCCGCCGAGCCTTTCCGCGATGATGGATGATAAAAAGGGTGTTCGCCGTCAAAAATCGCGTCAGGAGGAGTACGAAATGGCACGCAGAGGGGAGAACATCTATAAGCGTGGAGATGGCCGCTGGGAGGGCCGCTATATCCGAGGTCGGACGCCGGAGGGACGGGCGCAGTACGGCTACGTCTACGCCGCCACCTACAGCGCCTGTCGGGAAAAACGGCGGCAGCGTCTGCGGGAGCTGCCCCGTGAGATCACGCCAAGCAATAACATGACATTGCCGGAGGCTGTGGAGCTATTTTTCGTGGAACGGGAACAGAAACGGAAGCTGAAGGAGTCCACCGTCAGCCGGTATCGGTATGTGGTACGGCAGTATATCCAGCCGCAGCTGGGCGCTGCGCCGCTGTATGCGCTGACTGAGCAGCGGGTAGCGGATTTTTACCGGAAGCTCCAGGAGCAGGGCCTGTCGGCCAAAAGTACACGGGATGTTGGCGTACTACTGCGAGCCATTCTGCGGATGGCGGCCAAGCGGGGGTGCTTCTGCACGGGCGTAAACGCCGAGCTTCCGATATGCAAAAAGCGACAGGTGGAGATATTCACCGAGCCGGAGATCGTGCAGCTGGCACATCATATCATGGACGCGCCTGACCTGACCGGCCTTGGTGTCCTTTTGACACTGAACAGCGGCCTTCGTCTGGGAGAGTTGTGTGCGCTGCGTTGGTCGGACATCGACCTCCATGCGGGCTTTCTGCGGGTGGAACGGGAGGTACAGCGGATCTATGAGAAAGGCTGCACAAGACTCATTGTGCAGCCGCCCAAGAGCGAATCGTCGCTGCGGAGAATACCGCTGCCAACTGATATCCTGTCCCTGCTGGCAGCGCACAGACCCGAGAACGCGGGCAGTTTCTGCCTGCTGACAAGCTCCGGCGATCCGCTGGAACCGCGTACTATGCAGAACCGATATAGGTCGCTGTTGAAACGAGCGGGCGTCCCGTATCGAAATTTCCATGCCCTGCGGCACACCTACGCCACACGCTGCATCGAGCAGAATGTGGATGTCAAAAGCGTCAGCGAGATGCTGGGCCACAGCGACGTGCGGATCACGCTGCAAACCTATGTCCATGTCTCCCTGCGGCATAAGCAGCAGGCGGTGCAGAGCATCTGCTTCCTGCCCATCTGCGGAAACGCAGACCTTGCGCCGTCAGAAATTCCGTCAGGCGCAGCAAAAACCGCCGCACGACATGGCGCGGCGGCGCAGGTTTCCTAAATGATGATGATTTACGAAAAAGTTATGCCGTCCGCGCAACAGAATACCCAAAAAGCAGCAGGTACGCAATCCGCGCACCTGCCGCTTTTCAATCGCGTGACAAATTTCATACGATATGCTATACTATCCCCATCACCACCAAGGAGGACGTATCATGCGTATCAACTGGTTCAAGGACGAAAATCACCTGGTCTATATCAACGGCGCGACACAGCTGGCAGAGCTGGAACGGACGCTGCACTTCCCCGGACTGGAGGAAGCGGCCAACGAGCTGCGGCAGCACCCCACAGCGGAGGGCTTTACCATCAAGGGCCCCAAGCGCACCAGCGGACGGCTGTTCGTGCCTGATCTGACCTTCGGCGAGCACATCGAGATGGGCGAAAACATCTTCTTCTATATGGGTGAGATGCAGGAGTGCTACGTCATCTACTGGCTGGACGCGCCGGTGGCAAAGTGAGGCGGCATCGCACATGACTTTCCTGCAAAAGCATCACGGGCAGATGTCCGATTCCATGCTGACAGCCTTTTTCATCATCCTATCCGGCGGCCTGCAGGACGCCTATACCTACTGCTGCCGGGGCAAGGTGTTTGCCAACGCCCAGACTGGCAACATCGTGCTGCTGAGTACGCATCTATTCGAGGGAGACTGGGGACAGGCGCTGCGATACTTAGTCCCCGTGCTGGCGTTTCTGCTGGGTATCTACATCGCGGAGTGCGTCCACCGGCACTTCAAGCGGATGGAGAAGGTACACTGGCGGCAGCTTATTATTCTGGCGGAGATCGTGCTGCTGGCGGCAGTGGGCTTCCTGCCGGAAACGCTGAACACCACCGCCAACGCCGTGGTGTCCTTCGTGTGCGCCATGCAGGTGCAGACCTTCCGCAAGGTGCGGGGCCACGCCTACGCCAGCACCATGTGCATCGGCAATATGCGCAGCGGAACGGAGGCGCTGTGCGCCTACTTCCATACGAGGGATAAGGAAATACTCCACAAGGCGCTGACGTATTTCGGCGTGGTGCTGCTGTTCGCGCTGGGCGCGGGTGTCGGCAGCATCGCCACGCTCCATTGGGGCGCGGGGACGATCTGGCTGTCCTGCGGGCTGCTGACCGTCAGTTTTCTCATTATGTTCATCCACGACGAGGAAGAAAAGCTGAATGAATAAAAACAACACCGGCGGCGTTACCCACACGCTGCCGGTGCTATTTTGAGGTAAATCCTCATGGAAAAGAAAAAGTATGGTTGGCTGAACCATGGCCTTATCATAGCAGGTCGAAAAAGATTTGTGAAGCGCATCTTTGTTCTTGAAAACATGAGGACTTGTATAGTATAATGCTCCTCGAAACGAGGTGCGCTATGAGTATTTCCAAATATCAGGTCTTTCTGAAAACAGTCTCCTGCGGCAGCTTCTCCAAGGCGGCGGAGGCCATGAACTTCACCCAGTCCGGCATCAGCCACGCCATCAACTCGCTGGAAAACGAGCTGGGCGTGAAGCTGTTGAGCCGCAACCGCGGCGGCGTGGTGCTGACGGCGGATGGCCGTGCTGTGCTGCCCAAGATCGAAAAGCTGTGCGCCGCCCACCATTCCCTGATGCAGACGGTGGAAGGGCTGAAGGACATGGACAGCGGCCTTGTGAAGATCGCCACCTTCTCCAGCGTGTCCGCCCAGTGGCTGCCCCGCATCCTCAAGAGCTTCGGGAAGGTGTACCCTAACATCGAGTTCGAGGTGGTCACCGGCGACTTCTACGACCAGATCGAGGGATGGATCGTCAACGGCACGGTGGACTGCGGTTTCCTGCGGCTGCCGTCGGTGAAGCGCTTGCAGACCTACGCCCTGCATCGGGATGAATTGCAGGTCATCGTCCCCTGTGACCACCCCTACGCCGACCGCGACCCGTTCCCCGTGTCTGCGCTGGCGGAGGAGCCGTTCATCCAGCTAGAGGAGGGCGACGACTACGAGATCATGGCGGCCTTTGACGAGATGGGCATCCGCCCCAACGTGAAGTACATCGCACGGGAGGACAGGACTATCTTGGCTATGGTGTCGGAGGGCCTGGGCATCAGCCTGCTGCCGGAGCTGATGGTGCGCCACAGCTCCACGCCCATCAAGGTCTGCCATGCGCCCCTGCATTTCTACCGTACCATCGGCATCGGCGTCAAGGATAAGAAGGCTCTTTCCAACTCCACCCGTCTGTTCGTGGACTATGTGCGGACGTGGGTGGCAGAAAACGGGAATACATAAACGTTCAACTTTCACTAAAAAAGCATGAGAACACGTCATGTAATACAGACAAGAACGCAGTTCCCATACGGCTTTGCGGGAACGAACAAATGACGCCGCAAAAATGTGTCATCCTACGAAACAAATATCCTCTTGCAAAACGGCGGGGTGTTCATCATAATAGCACCCGTAGCCCCCGAAAAGTGAATAGGCTTACCGGTCTGAAACGCTGCGGCGTTTCGGTGAAAGTTGGAATGTGGGTCAAAGTCCCCGCGAACAGGTCACTGTGAGGCTCCTCTGAGGCAGGAGATAAGTCAGGTCGCGCCGGTAAGCGTCACAATGCACACGCCTGAAACCGAGCTGCATGAACGGGGGCTTCGCGCCCGTTTACACGAGAGAAGCGTCGGCATTTGCCGGCGCTTTTTGCATGAAGTCAGGGCACCTATGGGGGACGGAAAGGTGCTTGAAAAAATGGGAGAACGCAGGAAATACGTCCGCAGGGACGCCACGGTGGAACGGCTATCCGCTATCTTTTTAGAGGATATGGTTGGGAGCGTAAAGCCCTCCACGCTAGCGTGCTACCGCCGCAACATCCAATGCCACATCCTGCCGGCGCTGGGCGAGTGCGTGGCAGCGGAACTGACGGCGGCGGAGATCAACGACTACATCCAGCAGTTACAGGAGGACTATTCGCCCAAGCTGGTGCGGGAAATCGGTGGACTGCTGCTGCGGATCGTGGGTATGGCCGGTGTGGGCTACGGCGAGGATGTGACGCTGCCGAAGGTGCGGCAGAAGGCCGTGGAGGTGTTCACCGAGCCGGAGCTGAAGCAGATGGGACAGGTCATCCTGCGCCGCCCAGACAGGACGGGACTGGGGGTGCTGCTGACAGCCTACACCGGCCTGCGGCTGGGAGAGCTGTGCGGCCTGCAATGGCAGGACGTGGATGTCGGCGCGGGACTGCTGCACATCCAGCGGACGGTGGAGCGCATCGCGCAGATAGGCGGCGGGACGTGCCTGACGGTGCAGCCACCGAAAACGGAAAATTCCGAACGCTGGATACCCATTCCGAAAGAGATGCTGCGGATGCTGAAGCCAGAGACAAAGCAGCCGGACAGCTACCTGCTGACCGGCGGGGAGATCGTCCCTGACCCGCGGGCGATGCAGTACCGCTATAAGGTGTTGTTGGAGCGCTGCGGCGTGCGGTATCGGAATTTCCATTGCCTGCGGCACAGCTACGCCACGCGGTGCGTAGAGCACGGGGTGGACGTGAAAAGCGTCAGCGAACTGCTGGGCCACGCCGATGTCCGCACCACGCTTCGGCTATACGTTCACTCGTCCATGGACTACAAGCGCAGAGCCGTGGAAGGGATAGGTTTTCTCAAGGGAATAACGTAAGAAAGGACGCCGTTCGGCGTCCTTTATCCAAAAAATGGCACAAAAATTTTCGCAAAGTAACATACTTTGCGAAAAAGCGCGGGACGCCTTGTGCTGCAAGGCATTCCGGATTTATGCCAGAAAAAAGTCGAAAATTAGAACTCGTTGTTGACACGGAAAAACGGCTGGTATATACTGTTATTCGGTTGAAATTGGAAAGTTTTCGCAAAGTATGTTACTTTGCGAAAAAATCGAGGCCAAAAACTGAATAAAAGGTCTTGCGAAGTCGTGTGGCTGTCGCTGTAAAGGCGGTATATCATTACCGTCAGGTGGCAGTTTTGAAGGAATGGGGTGATGCCCCCTGCGGACGGCGCTGTTGACGTAAGGAATGGACCAAAGCGGCAGAAATGTCGTGTGGCGAATAGCAGCCATTGGAGCGAATGCTCTGAGAAGGTAGGTTCAGGTACGAGAAGGACAAACGTCCTTCGTGACGTTAGGGCAGAAGAATTGCACGATGGAGGATCAGTGTTGTACAGCGGGCGATCTCTCCCTGACGGCATAGGCGGGAGTGCGCGCTGGCGAGATTCGTCAGCGCATTTTCATTTCTGCCGGATCACTGCTGGTTTTCTTTGGAAAACCGGCGTTTTTTTGTAAGGGAGGATCACGTCTATGTCCAACAGGAATCCCCGCGAGAGATTTGACTACAAGAGTTGGTTTGAGCGTAATGTGGCCAAGCGTACCGTGGCGGCGCTGGAAGCGCGGGACGCGGAGTTTGCCGAAAAGCACGCGGATACGCCGCTGGCGCATTTGGCGCAATACGTCGGCAATCGTGCTGAACTGCTGCGGCACACGCCCAGTCCCTGCGAGATAGACGGCGGCACGTTTATCGAGGAGCGCTTCGGCGGTTGGGCCGCAGTATTGGAGATGGCACACCTGCGGCCACCGGCGAAAGAGCCCAAGTTGAAAGACACCGCACGCTACAAGCGGGAAAAAGCCGTGCAGGAGCCGCTGTTCTACGAGGAATCCGAGCGCAGGAAGAAGGCGAAACGCGCCAAGGCCGCAGCCAGCCATGCGGCGCAGCAATCACGGCTGAAAGAGAAAAAACGGTTGGAGCAGGAAAAGAAAGAAGCCCGCGATGCCGCTGCCCGTCAGCGCGAAGTCGAGAAAGCGGCAGAAGCCGCCGAGCAGGAGGTGTCCTGCTGAGTTACCCTTGTCAAGCCATGACGGTCTGAACGGAGACTGTCAGCTTTCCATAAGGGTGGGAGGGGAAAAGCCGCCCCTCCCACCTCCTCTCTTTGTTGAACGGCAAGACCAAAACCACATACAAAAGCAAATATGTTACCCGCCCCTGCGGGGCAGGTAACGGGAAAAATACGCCCCATCTGCGGGGCGAGAAACAGGAATAGGAGCAAACACGCATGATCTCTTTGAGTGAAATACTGCATACCATCGCCCAGGCGCTGATGATCCCCTGCCTCATTATACTGATAATTCTGATGGCCGGGGCGGTCTGGCAGATCGGCGACATCGTGGTTGAGTACATCGCGGAGCGCCGCAAGCATAAGTGTAACGTCCCCCAGCTGCTGCGCGACGTACACGCGGCGGGTGCGGACGGCCTTGCGGAGCTGATTGAAAACAGCGGCCTGCTGCGGCGGCAGAAGAAGGCCCTGCTGGAGCTGGCGGAGAGCCGGGGGCTGCCCAAGGACACCCTGACGGCACTGGCGGAGCGTCTGCTGGCCACGGAGGAGGCGCGGAACGCCCGCACCACCTCCATCACGGACATGATCGCCAAGCTGGGCCCCATGTTCGGCCTGCTGGGCACGCTGATCCCCCTGGGCCCCGGCATCGTGGCGCTGGGACAGGGCGACACGGTGACGCTGTCGGAGTCCATGAACGTGGCATTCGACACCACCATCGCCGGCGTCATCAGCGCGGCGGTGGCCAGCGTCATCTCCCACATCCGCAAGCGGTGGTACAACGACGACATGGTGTCGCTGGAAACGCTGATGGAGGCAGTTCTGGAGGAGGTCACGGCAGATGTTGAAGGGTAAGTTTTCCTCCCGCCGCCGGGTGACGGAGGAGGTGGACGCCATGTCCGGGCTGGCGAACCTGTCGGACGTGATGCTGGTGTTCGCCTGCGGGCTGATGGCGGCGGTGATCCTGAACTGGAACGTGGATCTGAGCAAGACCCGCGTGGAGATCCTCCAGCGGGAGCAGATGCAGGAGCTGGACAACGCGGAAGAGATGGAGCAGGACATCCAGTCCTCCAGCAGCTTCGAGCAGAAGGGCACGGTGTACGAAGACCCGGAGACAGGCAAATTGTATGTGGTGATGCCAAAGAGCAGTAACTAAATAGTTTTTATATAGATACGTTCAACAACGAGAGGAGACAGATCACATGAAGAAACGGACAAGCAGTATGTCCCGGCGCATCGTGAGCCTGCTGATGAGCCTGGTGCTCACGCTCACGCTGGTGACTCCCGCGGCCTTTGCCACGGAGGTGGTGGGCGGCAGCGGTACGGCCATCATCGAGGGCGATACGAACCCGGCTGATCCCGCCCCCGGCGAGGACAGCGAGAACAATGAGAACAAGAACACCGAGGACGGCAAGGACGAACAGCCCACCGAACCCGGTGATGGGGATAAGAACCCCGATGAGGATAATGGCGACGATGCCAGCAAGCCCGATGGGGATAGCAAGGACAAAGAAAACCCCGATGGGGATAAGAAGGACGAGGAAAACAAGAACGAGCAGCCCACCGAGGACGAGAATAACGGCGATGACGAGATCGCTCTGCTGAACGCCGAGAACGCCGCGGATGTGTGGGTCGGCAATATTGCGGAAAAGTTTGCTGGTGGTACTGGTACGGAGTCTGATCCCTACCAAATCAGCAACGGCGCGGAGCTGGCGTATCTGGCGCAGCAGGTGAATAGCGAGAAAATAGACTCCGAAGACACATTCATCACATTGACAAATAATATTGACCTTAATAACAAAGCTTGGACACCTATTGGTAATAGCGATAGTGTGTTCGCTGGCACGTTTGACGGCAACGGCCATACCATCAGTGGGCTGTATATTAACATCACTGGCAGTTATTCCCCTAAAAAGGGCAGATTGTATCAGGGCCTGTTCGGTTGTGTTGAAGATGGCACGGTACAGAATCTTATTGTTACGGGCAGTGTAACGATCGGGAACGAAAAGAGCGTGAATGTGAGTTGCATTGGCGGTATTGTAGGCATAAATGACGGCGGCAAAGTGCAGAACTGCGGCTTTTACGGCACAGTTTCGGCAAAACAGAACGTATCAAATACCCCGAAGGACTGCACCAAAGACAATGGAGGTGTAGTAGGTAAAGGTAAAGCTCCTAAGTGCTGGTATTTCTGTACGGATATAAAGAGTGCCTCTCCTCTGGGCGCGTGCGGTGGTTCCGCTGCAAACTGCTATCAAAACGTGTCGGAGGATGTGGCTAAAGGCGACTATATAAAAGACCTCAACAGCTTTAAGGCGGTCCTGCAGATGAATGCTGCTGGCTCCGATATGTGGAAGCCCGGCGAGAAGCACCCGGAGTTTTTGCAGGAAAGTGAGAAACTGGTGGTATTGCAGCCGTTGTTTGACGATACAACAGCTGCCGTACAGGTCAATGGCAGTAAAGAGGGTGCAGTGGTAACAGGCGATGAGTCCGTTGTATTGACCGGCACGGATGTTTACTACCGTGTGGGCGAAAATGGAAACTGGACAAAAATCAGTAATGAACCACTTGTTTTGGGTGCAAATAAAGTCGCGACCATTTACTATGCCAGTGCAGAGGAACTCCAGAGCATAAAGTGGTACGATCCAAACGTGAATGAGTTTGTCCTTACCACCGCAGGACAACTGACCTACCTGGCACAGTTGGTCAATGGGGGAACAGACTTTGCGGGGAAAACGATCAGGCTGGGCAGCGACATTGAAATTTCTAAAACATGGGCAGCACCGATTGGAACGCAATTTAAATCGTTTAAAGGCACATTTGATGGCGAAGGTCATGTTGTCAGTGTAAAGGATAGCACAACATTCGGCGGTTTATTCGGTTATAACGACGGAACCATCCGTAATGTGATCGTGACTGGTATTGTGGATGCGTCCAGCGTGGCAGGTCCCAATGTCGGAGGCATTGCGGGTACGAGCCGCAAGACGATTCAAAACTGTGGCTTCTATGGGAAGTTTGAGAATATTGAAGGGAAGACACTCTGTGGTGTAGCAAATGCTTCCAGCGGAGTAGAAAACTGCTGGTTTTGCAATACCGGAGAAGACAGTGTTGATGTAGCAGGGAATCAGTATAACAAACCCAAGAACTCCTATGTCAATAAGGGTGAAAGCGCCAAATTAGGTGGTGAGCTGGTTTCCGAGAACTTCGCCGCTGTGGTGGCGGAAAAGCTTAACGATGCGCTGGCTGACAGTTGGTTCCCGTGGGTGACACGGGAGGGGTGTGACTACCCTGTTATGCTGATCGAGGGAAAACTGGTCAACGTGACAAGCTATGACGGCGCGGATGATACGATAGTGACGATCGGCGACAGTGGCACGACAAGTGCGGCCGTTACGGATAATACGGTTACCCTGAAATTGGCAGACAGCTACACAGGAGAGACTGTTTACATCATCAGTGATCCCGCGGAAGAGGTCGTGTTCGATGGTGAGAACGCGACACCGCACCTAACAAACGCGAGCAGAACATGCGTTTATACGCTTCCTGACGGTCAGCGCTTTGTCAAGCTGTATTACGGTACGGTAGGCAAGCTCAACGCGGATGATACATGGTACAATGCAGACGCAGCCGAGATGACGATCATGAGCGCGAAGCAGCTGCGGACGTTTGCCGGTATGGTCAATGCGGGGACCGACTTCGCGGGGAAGACGATCATGCTGGGGGCGGATATTGTGCTGCCCGGCGAGTGGACACCCATCGGTACGGCGGAGCATCCATTCAAGGGAACGTTTGATGGCTGCATAGAAATTAGCGATAATAACTACAAGTATTATGCGGTTTCTGGCGCGGAAGTCAATGCAGCCGGTCCCAATGCCGGTTTGTTCGGCGTAGTGGACGGCGGTAAGGTGCAGAATTTGACGGTGGCTGGTTCGGTCTCCTCCGAGGCGAAGGATGCCCACGTCGGAGGTATCGTAGGCTGGCTGAAAGCCGGTACAGTGGAAACGTGCGTATTCATTGGAAGCGTGGAAGCTGCCGGAGAAAATGCTGTACGCGGCGGCCTTGTGGGTAAGGCTGAATCCACGGACTCAGTTTCTGACGGCTATTGCTATAGTGCAGAAGATGTAAAGCCGGTAGGCGATGGTGCATATACAAAATGCTTCTACCTGGCAGCAAAGTCCACCAGAGGTGCGGCGAACGATAACGGCGCCCGCACGGAGCAGGAATTCAGCATCGGACGGGTAGCGTGGGAACTGCTCGGCGAAAACGAGCAGTTTAAGAACACTGCGCCCAAACCGCATTGGGCACAGGAGAACGGAATGCCTGCTATAGAATCGTATGTATCCCTCTATTACCTTTATGAAGTGGAGCTGGTCAAACGTTCCGGACCGGAAGGACTGTCCGTTATCATGCAGGCGAATGAAGCAAATGCACTGCTTGAAGGGGATACGCAAAGGGTGTACGTTGCGGCAGCAAACGAGATCACGATCGACAGTGATGGCATCGGTGATAACTATACTGTTACATACTCGCCCAAGGACCCGCGCAAGGAAATCAACAAAAATAATGGGCAGTTTGTTGTTCCCAACAACACGTTTTACTATACTATCAGCGCAAACACGAATGAGGATATTGGTTGGTACATAGGCAACGAGGGCGCTTCGGCGTATACACTTGAAACCACGGCGCAGTTGTTCGGCTTTGCCGCGCTGGTGAACGGCACGGCAAAGAGGGCGGATGGCACACTGGTCAATTCTGTGAATTTCAGTGGCAAGACCATCTATTTGGCTAATGACGTCGATGTTTCCGGCTATGAGTGGATAGCCATCGGCTATTCCGATGGCTATACCCCTACGGCATTTGCGGGGACCTTTGACGGTAAAGACCACACGGTCACGCTGACACTGGATACCATAGGCCAAAGCTATGTGGGTTTCTTCGGCTATGTTACCGGTACGGTGAAGAACCTGACCGTGGATGGCAGCGTGAAAGCTGATAGTACTGGTAGCAACGGCATTGGTCATGCCGCCGGTGTCGTGGCATATCTTGCCGGCGGCACGGTCGAAATGTGCGTCAACAAGGCAGGTGTGACCACTAACGTATGCCGCTACACGGCTGGTATTGTTGGTAGCAGCGAGAAAGGCGTGATTATAAAGTGCCGCAACACAGGTGCGATTAACAGTACATTTGAATCTGAGGGAGGCCATGCTGCTGGTATTGCAAATATTGCGGCGTCTGTTACTCAATGCTGGAACGAAGGGAACATTGAATTGAAGACCGTGGAAGGCAAAAGTGCCAACTCCAGAGTGGCAGGTGTTGCCACCGGAGCACCGGTTCTCAATTCCGCCAACTTTGGCAAAGTCTCCGGCCCAACATGGGCTGAAACTGGCGTATCCATTGGAGGTGTGGGAACTACCGCTGTCTCCAACAGCTACAACCTCGGCACGGTGACCGGCGCAGAGGGAATGACCCACAACATCAGCAGCGGCACGGTGGTCAACAGCTACTATGCTGATATTGCCGGGAAAACCGGTATCTACGTCAAGGACAGTGCTGGTATCACTGACGCCGACAAGTCTCAAAGTATCACAATAACCGAAGTCGATGGGAAAAAGGCCTATAAAGTCGGCAATGTTGAGCTGGTGGATGTGCTGAATGGAGCCTGCAAAAATATTTCCGGTGCACTGGAGTGGATCAACAAACAGGACAAGCCGTGGAATCCTGCGCATATCCAGCGCTGGGATGGAAGCTACGAACCGGGCGTAACCGGAACGGCGGTCCTTACCTACGATCCAAATGGTGCGACCATCGGCACGAAGCTGACAGAGACACAGATGATTGGGACCGGTCAATCTGTAGCCATATTTACCCTTAGAACCGATGATGCACTGGGCTACAAGCATAAAAACGGCACGTTCCTCGGTTGGAGTGAGGATTCAAATGCTGCAACGCCAACCTATAAGTTTAATGCGTCTGAGGGCGTTTTTGAACCCACAAAAATTTCGGTAACTGAGGGAAAACCCATCACGCTCTACGCTGTGTGGGCTGAGATCTGGGATGGCGACGGTACGACAAGCAATCCATATGAGATAAGTTCTAAAGATGAGCTGTCCAAGCTGGCGACACAGGTCAACGACAAGGGGTTTGATTACAAGGGCGAACGTTTTGCCTTGTTGGATGATATTGATCTTGCCGGCACAACTTGGATGCCTATTGGTGGAGCGAGCAGTGCGTTTTCCGGCCAGTTGAATGGCAAAGGTCATACAATCAAAAATCTGACGGTCTCTCCAAGAGAGTCGTATGCCGGACTGTTTGGCCTCATTAAAAATGCTGTTATTGAGTCCTTGACAATAGAGAACGGAACTGTGACTTGCGAACGTGGGGGAACTTCGTTCTGCGGTGGTCTTGCAGGAGGAGGTACGCTAACCGCAACCAATATACACCTCACAAATGTAGAGGTAAAAGGCAACTATTATGCAGGTGGTATTCTCGGCTTTGGCGGCGGAACGATGACAGATTGCAGCAATGCCGGTGGCTCTGTAGAGGGCAGATATGCTGGAGGCATGGCTGGGCTCGGAAATACGAACGGCTCTTCTGAGTTTACTCGTTGTACGAACAGTGCAGCGATTAAGGGAGAAGCCTATGCCGGTGGAATAAGTGGTGATCATAGAGGTGAAGGAAATAACTTTGCAAACTGCCGGAATGAAGGACTTGTCAACGGAAGAATTGCCTCTGGTATAGCTATCTACGGCCAAAGCTTTACTGCTTGCACTAACGCTGGAGAAGTTATAGGTCAACAGGGGATGGCTTGTGGCATTACAAATAGGGCAAATTATGTTGAAAGGTGTGGAAATACCGGCGACGTGTCTGGCTCAACCGCATCCGGCATAACATGGCACGCTATAAAAATTGAGAATTGCTACAATACCGGCAAGATAACCGGCAATGGTAATGTTGCCACAGCATTCGGCATTACAAATTCTACACGTTGGCAGACCGAAGGCTGCTTCACCTACAATACAAGCACACAAGTTCCTCTGGCTGGTAAAACAACAGGTGGGACTTATGGTGACCAAAACGAAGTGACAAACAGCTACTATCTCGCCAGCAGTGCTACGGCGGTGTCCAGTGCCGGCGAATGGGCCAGCGCGGATGATTTCGCCAGCGGCAAGGTAGCGTGGGGCGTGGACGGCGGCACCGGCGCACACGCCAACTACTGGACACAAGGTGCAAACAACTATCCTGTTCCCATCGGCGAGGGAACGTCCACCAGCTACTACCGTGCCAAGGCCGAGTGCGGCACAGGCGGTTCGGTGAGTATCAAGAGCAACCGCAACTTCACCGGCGATGCGGACAATGCCGTGTACGGGCCCAAGGGTATGAGTGTGACCGTTACAGCTACGCCCATGGATAACACCTACGCCTTGAAGTCCATGACCGTTCAGCTCCCTGTGGGCACCGCGGCGAAGTCTATCTCCAACCCGGCCACATTTACCATGCCCAATGAGGGCAACGTCCTCGTTACGGCTACCTTCGGCTCCGCTACCCCCAGTGGCGGTGGCGGTTACTACTACGGCGGCAGCGGCGACGGTACCGGCACCGGCGATAAGGACGACGAGGGCCTGCAGGACGGCCTGAACATGGACGTGGAGTACGATATCAAGGGCCTTGTGCTGGGCGCCTACGCCGAGTGGGGATCCAACGGCGGGAATAAGTCCTTCCAGAAGTGGCTGGAAGAGAACCCCAACGTGGTCCGTGCCCTGCTGACCAATAGTCTGGATAACATGGCCACCGCAGCCGTGGGCAAGAAGACCGACGAGGCCAAGGATTTGGCGGCGCTGCTGCTGGCCAGCCTCAACGAGCACACCGGCGTGGACGGCAAGGACGGCGACACCATTACCAAGGCGCTGCAGAAGTACATCGACTCCGGCAGCGATGAGGTATTCAGCGCGTGGCTGACCGGTGGCGGCGGCATGGCCAGCGGCACCTACGAGAGCATCTACGGCCAGTACGCCAGCAGCCTTGCGGCACTGGCAGACCGTCTGTACAGCAAGTGGGAGGCCAGCGGCACGTCTATGACCTTCCCGGTGTGGCTGGACTCCCAGCAGGTGACGATGGAGAGCCTGTCCGAGAACGCGGAGGAGCCTGACGCCGAGCCTGACGACACTCAGACCACTGAAGCGCCGGAGGATGTGCCGGACGGACAGGATACCGAGGGCGGTGCCAGCGGCAACTCCGTGTGGGAGGTCATCGGCACGGTGGTGCGTGAGAATCCCATCCTCGTCTGGAGCATCGTGGCCGTCATCGCGGCGCTGATCATCGTGGGCGCGGTACGCCGCTACCACAAGGTCAAGCGTGACGAGCATGACGAGAAATAAGTGATATAGACGGCTCTTAGGAGTCAGTCTGCCGATTCGCGTGGGCGGAATTTCCGTCCACGCGAATACGGCTATATAAACGGAAACGGGAGGGATGCCTCTGTGAGAAGAAAAAGCGGAAAATGGCTGCTGTGGCTGCTGGTGCTGACGCTGCTGTGGGGCAGCATCCCCGCGGCTTACGCGGCAGGACACAGCATCACGATCCATGCGCCGGAGGGAAACGGCCTGCCCTACTGGGAATTTGAAAAGGCGGGCGTGGAGAGCGCGGACGTGCGGTATCTTACTGCCGGCGAGAGCCATGGCCTGCCGGCAGGCAGGGTGTCGCGTGTGTCGCTGGCAGTGGGCAAAGGCAAGGACGGAGAGGCCTCCTGCGGCATCTCCGTCAACGGAATGTACTATGTGCAGTCGGTCACACTGGAGCATCCCGACTTCTTCACCGGCACGGTGGAGATCCAGATCGGCAGGGATGCCCAATGGAGCGAGGAGACATGGGGCAATATCACGCCTGTGGAGGATTCCAACATCCTCGGCCGCGTGCAGTTCAAGGACGGCACCTTCACCGATGATGTGACCATCAGCGTCACGCCCATGACGCAGCAGCAGGCGGACGCGGCACAAAAGCAGAACCAGCGGCAGGTCGTGCCGCAGGGTAAATACACGGTGGCGCAGATCTCAGAGGCCATTCAGGGCATCATGGCGCAGAAGCGCTCTGCGCTGGGACTGTCTGAAACCGACAATTTGCTCTCTGGGGATGAGCTGACCTACGCGGGCAGCTCCGCCACAGACTGGCTGCCCATCGGCCTGAGCCGCTGCGGTGTAGAGGATGACTATGACTCCTACCTGGCGGCCTTGCAGACATACGTCGAGCAGAAGTACCGTGAGCCGGACAAGCTGGACCGGGTGAAGGCCACCGAGTGGCACCGTATCTCTCTTTCTGTGCTGGCCTGCGGCGGCGACCCCACCCATTTCGGCAAGGATGCGGATGGCAATGATATCAACCTCATTGCGGACGGCGTGTATGACCGCGGCAAGACCGTGGACATCGGGGCGCAGGGCTTGAACGGTTGGCTGTGGGGACTTATCACGCTGGACAGCATGAAGTACAACATCCCCGCAGGCTCGTCCTACACCCGCACGGAGATGATCAAGAAGATACTGTCCTTCCAGCTTCCGGATGATGGTTTCAACCTGCGCTTTGCACAGGGCAGCACCGCCGACCCGGACATCACCGCCATGGCGATACAGGCGCTTGCACCGTACTATCGAAACGCCACCTTCAACGTGAAAGACCCCGTGGATAAGGCGCTGGACTGCCTATCCAAATTGCAGCTGGATACCGGCGATTTCCGCAGCTGGGGTACACGGAACTCCGAGTCCGTGTCGCAGATCATCGTGTCGCTGTGCTCCATCGGCGTTGACCCGCAGAATGATTCGCGGTTCATCAAGAACGGTATCAATCTGCTGGATGCCCTGTTCTACTACCAGCAGGAGGACGGCGGCTTTGCCCACTCCTATGAGTCCGACCCCGGCAACCCCTCCGCCATACCCGGTGAGAGCAACAGCATCGCTACCGACCAAGCGCTGCTTGCACTGGTGGCCGTGTGGCGGCAGGCACAGGGTATGAGCATCCTGTACGACTTCCGCCCCGGCAGCGTATCCGCCAAGATACTGACGCCGGAGGAGAGCGAGGTGTCCTTCGCGGGCAGCTATGAGTTCACCGAGGCCGACCGGCAGCAGGCGGACGCCCTGCCCAAGAAGCTAAGTACAGAGAATGACGAGGAAGTGACGGCGCTGCTGGACAAGCTGAAAATGAGCCGTGACTTCGATGGCTATGACACCTACATGACCAAGCTGACACAGGCCAAGAGCGACATAGATGCGCTGTACGCAGAGATAGAGAGCATCAATGCGGACATAGAAAGCCAAATCATTCCCATGTCCAATCCGGGACTGGGTGAGAAGCCCACCGTGGACAGGCTGGTAAAGCGGTACAAGGCGCTGTCCGACCATGACAAAGAATTGGTAGAAAATTGGGATGCCGTACTTGCGGTGAAAGCACAGACGGACGTGGCACAGAGAAACCTGTTTCTTATCATCGGCGGCATGGTGGTCGTCATGGTAGCCGCAACAGTAGTCATCCGCCGCAGGAGGGAGAGCAAATGAGAAAGCATATCACAAGATTACTCACCACACTGCTGGCGCTGGTGATGCTTTTGCCCATCGTAGCACAAGCTGCTCCCACGGACGGCTGGACGGACGAGGCGGAGCAGGCATATCAGACGGTGACGCAACTGGTCATCCAGCGTGTCAGCGAGAGCAAGGACTACCTTGCCGCGGCCACGCAGGAGGAGAACGCCAAGGCGGTCTATGCCCTGTGGACCTCCGGCGCAGCTGTCCCCAGCGGCTTTTATGACGAATACTTGCAAGCATTGGCCGACTGGCTGGACCTTGCCGTCAAGCGGGGCAAGACAGCCTATATCCCCGGCGCGATCCGCACGGTGGCGGTGATGGGGCTGGATGTGACCGACTTCGCCGGTCACGACCTCATGGACGCCCTGCGGAAGCCGGAGTTAGTGGAGGCGGACGAGGACAGGTTGGATATGCTGCTGGACCTGGACGCCGCAGGTGATGCGGGTAAGACGGACGAGTTCAGCGCGCTGCGGGAGCAGCTTCTGACCGAGGCGCTGGCCCGTCAGCAGAGCAGCGGCGAGTTCCGTTATACCTCTAAGTGGCCCGCTGAGCTGAAGCAAAAGAGCGTGAACGATGAGCCGGATCGCTTCGACTACATCCTACTGACCGCAAAATCTGCACGGGCCCTTGCGCCCTACCAAAGCCGCAAGGATGTGTCCGCGGCCATTGACAAGGCGCTAACTTATCTCTCCGAGCAGCAGCTCCCCAGCGGCGGGTTCGTCAAGTATGGCGACGAGGACGTGGAGGAGGACGCGGCGGGGCTGGAGATGCTGGCCGCGCTGGGCATCTCCCTCACGGACGAGCGCTTTACCAAGGACGGCCACACCGTGCTGGACGGCATGATGGGGTGGTATCAGGATTTCTATTTTGAGGAAGCACCTAAGCCCGGACAGGGGTTCTATCGGGAAGAAACGCATTGGGGCTATTCAGATGGTACATACACACCTATCGGATGGGGGATATCTTCATGGACTACCATGAGCGACCCGGATGCGCCCGATGACCCCGACAGGTCTGTGATAAGGCGGGATTACCTCAATGGGACTGCATTTCCGGGAATCGCGGCTATCCGTGTTATGACAAAAGAAACATCCATTAACCATGGCAGTGTCACCTCACCCGCAGGTGGAGACATAAGCACAAAGCTGAACTACAAGCAGATATTGAAACAGGAAACTAAAGCGCTGGCCAGTCGAGTTATAGGTGAATTTGAAGATGTGCTGACTACCCCTCGTGAAATATCAGATAGTGAGATCAGCACATTTTCCGCGCAGTTGTTGGCTTTGCAAAATGCGAATATAGAGTTGACAAAGGCTGAAACGGAAAAGCTGCAGGAGATCATGACCGCCATGGTGGGAGCCAGCAGCGAATACTATTTAGGGCGAACGTCCTCAACCTATTCCGCCGGTGCGGTGCGCGCCATGCAGTATCTTGGCATGGACCCCGGTGACATCAACGGCTTGGACTACTTGGCCGTGCTGACGAATACCGATAAGTTAGTAGCTACATCTACTTACGACTTCAACAGCTTCATGGAGGATATTGCCGCAGTTGATCCTGTTGTCTGGCGTTCCCGCGGCGTGGATGTAGGTGCTGTTGTGGACAAATATGCGACACGCATTCTTGCAGATCAAACCCCGGATGGTGGCTTTGACAGCTACTATGGTGTCAATATCGCACAAGGTCATGCGGATACCTCGTGGAGGGATGATGCACGCTACACGGCGGAGACCTTGACCGCACTGGCACCGTATGCGGATAAAGAGTATGTGGCTAAGGCTATTGATGCAGGTTTGGAATACCTGTCCTCCGTGCAGCTGGCAGACGGCAGTTTTGCCAACATGAGCAAAGAAACGCCGGATGGGGAAGTGACGCTGGCTGTTCTGAAGATGATGGAGGCGCTTGACATTTCTCTGGAAGATGAGCGCTTTGTGAAGAACGGCAACACCGTGGCAGACGCCATGCAAACGTTCTATGTGGACGGCGTGGGATTCATCAGCAATTTCGATGTGGAAGCACCGCTGGACAATTTGGAAATCTTACCAAGGTATGATAACCCCAACATGGGTGTATCTGATACGATCTCCGCCCTCACCTACCTCCAGGCCGCCGAGAACGGCAAGTTCGGCCCGGACGGTACGGGCAGCAACGTGTTCGAGATCGTGGGCTCTGCCCTGACCGAAACGCCGCTGGGAGCGATATTGCTGGCCGTCATCATCGTTGCTCTGTTGGCCTTCGGCATGGTGCGCCGCTACCGCCGTATTAAGAAGGAGCAGTGACATGAGAGTAAAGTGCAGACATATCGTTTCCTTGTTTCTGGCAGTCCTCCTTCTGTTGTCCTGCGCTGCCTGCGGTCAGACGCAGACGGTGCAGCCGGAGGATACCGGCGATAAGGGACAATACATGACCGATCCCATTCCGGAGGGAAAGCCCGCCCCGGTAGAGCCGCAGGATACGACGGTGGATACCACTACGACCCACACCTGTACTTTCTCCATCTCTTGCGAGACCATTCTGGATAATATGGACAAATGTGTGGAGAACAAGAAGTTTCTCGTACCGGCGGACGGCGTTATCTTTCCTGCCACGGAGGTAGAGTTCAGCGAGGGCGAGAGCGTATTCGATGTTCTCCAGCGGGTATGTCGGGACAACGCCATCCACATGGAATCCAACTGGACTCCGGTATATAACAGCGCCTATGTAGAGGGGATCAATAACCTCTATGAGTTCGACGTGGGCAGTTTGTCCGGCTGGATGTACAACGTCAACGGCTGGTATCCCAACTACGGCTGCTCCCGCTACCAGGTGAAGAACGGCGACGTCGTGGAGTGGCGCTATACCTGTGACCTTGGCTATGATCTCGGCAGCGGTATGGGTGGATAATGGAGGCACCATGATATAGAGAACGCTGATATAGGAAGCGGAGTTCCCGGAACGCATTGGCCTCTGGAGATATTCGGGAGGCCACCTGACCATGCGGTCAGACAAAATAGTATAGCGGAGAAAAAGCCATGGATGGCCCTTTGCGGCCATCCATGGCTTTTTCTCCGCTGTTTATTGCGCGCATACCGACCCGGCTGCCGTGGGCCTCCATTTCGTCGCTGTGAGTTCTTCACAAATGACGAAATGGAGGTAACAAAATGCACTTTGATCAAAATGCATTCGGACAGAGAATCAAATATCTTCGCAGAAAGAAGAGTCTAACACTTGAACAAATGTCATCTGCGCTAAACATTGGCATTGACCATCTTAGCAGGATCGAACTCGGCAAACGTGGTGTGTCCATCGACCTTCTTTTTGACATAGCGGATTTACTGAATGTCTCTGTTGACTTTTTGGTGAGAGGGACAGCCAGAATGCCGCCATCTACCAAGAAGTTGATTGCCCAAATCCGCGAATTGCTTGATAGATTTGAGTCAATGTAAAGAAATTCGACCTACAAGGTCTAACGATTCGGCCTACCCCGCTATAAAAATTTCTTTGACTTCAAGGTACAATTTACTCAGGCCAGACAAGCAGTCTGCTGTACCTTGAAAAACGCCACACGGCCATATCCGGCAACTGGATCACATCAGCAGATGAGCCTCCGTAAAAAAGAGGACAGCGATGCGGAGAACGCGCCATGACCACCTGCACGGGAGTTTCCCGTGTCAATGCAGGTCCCAAATCGGAAGGTGCCCAGCGATACCCGTTCATCCAAAAGCAGCCGCGGCAGGCTGCCTCGCCATGACCTCATCTGCCTACAATGGTACTTCTGCATAGCGACAGATACAAGCAATCGGTGCAGCTCGGAGAGATCCTCGGAGGGGTGCAATTCCCATGTGCGGCGCCAGCCGCAGACCAGTTGACCGCCCAACAGTCCGGGAAGTAGTGTCGAATAGGACTGGGCAAACGACAGAAACGGCGTGGGTCGTTCCGGGAAACCGGGGCGGCCCCGCCACGACCTTTGCCTGATGGCAGAAACGCGGGTGCTGCGTTTTCTCTCCCCCCTCACATATTTACTACCTACCCCCCCAATTACTCCTTTCCGCAGCACCCGTGTTTGTGCCATCAGGAATCAATGCAACTGCAAGAGGAGGGGTACTCATTAAAATTTCTGAAAGCTCTTATACCATTGGCGATGACGGACGCCTTGTGATCCCGGCGGATGACTTGACTGAAATGGGGTTGACTGCGGGGCAGGACGTGTTTGTGGCTTATATCACCGACGATGACCTCGCAAACCGATACCATGAGTTCACAGTTTCATCGGTATCTCTTTCTGAATTGGATACCACCCAGCAGATCGCCATACCGCAGCAACTATTGGGGCAAGCAGGCATCGACTCGAACGCGGAGGTGCAGATCGCCTGCATTGACGGAGCTATCATCATTACGGGGGATACACCCCTGACCGAAGATGAATTGAGCGAGGTCGTTGGCCGTCTGCGGGCGGTCAATGACCTCGCCGAACATTTCGCAAATGAATCGGATACTGAAGAAAGGGGGACAAGCTATGGCAGCTTCTAAAAACATGATAGCGCTGGAGATAAATGGACTCCATGTGCATCTTACCTTTACACCATTTCCTGCGGATGATACCGTGGCCGCCGTCCGAGCAATTTTGAAGAATAGCTACGTTCGGACGCTCCAGACGTAAGGAGGCGTGACCTTGGGTAAAAGAGTTTGCTGCCTGTATCGCGTTTCCACGCTGAAGCAGGTCGAAAAGGATGACATCCCCATGCAAAAGCAGCGATGCCATGAGTTCGCCGCACAAATGGGTTGGGACATTGTTCGAGAGTTTTCCGAGAAAGGCGTGTCCGGCTTCAAGGTCTCCGCCAAGCAGCGCGACGCCATACAGGAGATTCAGCGTGAAGCTGCACTGAACACCTTTGACATTCTCCTTGTTTTCATGTTTGACCGCCTTGGCCGGCGCGATGACGAAACACCTTTCATTGTGGAATGGTTCGTCAACAACGGCATCGAGGTTTGGAGCGCCGAGGAAGGCCAGCAGCGGTTTGATAACCATGTGGACAAGCTGCTGAACTACATCCGTTACTGGCAGGCGTCCGGCGAAAGCATCAAGACCTCCATTCGTACCAAGACCCGACTGGGACAGATCGTTATGGAGGGCAGATTCCGTGGCGGTTACGCGCCCTATGGCTATCAGTTGGTAAAGAAGGGGCGCATAGGCAAGAAGAACCGTGAGCTGTTTGATATTGAGGTCAACCCCATGGAAGCCGCGGCTGTGCGCCGCATTTTCGATTTGGCCGACCAGTACGGCTACGGTGGCCGAAAAACCTCCACTACGCTCAAAGAGGAGGGCTTTCTCAACCTCCGCACGGGTGAGCCGTTCCATTACTCCACCATTCAAAACATCCTCATCAATATCGCTTACACCGGCGTACTCCGAAGTGGCGAGAGTATCTCTGAGATATTTCCGGACTTGCAGATCATCACACCGGAGCAATTCCAGCGGGTGCAGAAGGGCCGGGAGCAGCGATCTGCGGACTATCTGGCTAAGTGTGCCGCTGCCTACGGCACAGAGACAATTACGCTGAAGGATGGCAGCGAGACAGAAGTTTCCCGTCCATTTCGCAGCTATCCCCGAATGAATACCGGCAGTGCTCTGCTGTCCGGCAATGTGTATTGCGGTCACTGCGGTGGCCGCATTTTTGCGTCTACGGCAAGAAAAACGCATCACCCGACAGACGGCGGTACCGGTCGCGTGGCGATCTACAAGTGCTATAACCGCACCCAGCACAAAGGAAACTGCGACGGCCCCACGACCTACCGTGCCGAAAAGGTGGATGCCGTGGTCAGCAAGATTATCCGGGATATTTTTCAGAAGGCTGGCACTGTCAGTGAGTACGACATCGTTCATAATCAGATCGGTGCAACGGCGTCTGATTTGCAGCAACAGATCCGCCAAGCCAAGCTGGAGCTTTCCAAGAAGCACATTGAGCAGGGCCGCTGGGAGGGCTTGATGCTGGACTCGCTGGACGGAAAATGTCCCTTCACCCCTGAGCAGGTCAAAAGCCGACTGGACTCCGTAAAGGAGGCCATGACATCGCTGACTGCCAGCATCGAATCGCTGGAAACTCGGTTGGCTGACAGCGACAGACTTACACAGGAGCTAAAGGAACAGCACCAGCAGCTTCTGTCCTGGGCTGAGATGTTCGATACCGCCTCCCCCGCAGAGCGCAAGCTCATCGCCTCCCACCTCATCAAAGCTGTAACACTGACCCGCGGCTACGGTATCCAGATCGACTTCAACATCTCCGAGGCACAGTATTTGAATGGGATGGAGCTGTAATCCGATTGCTCTTATTTATGCAGATGCGGGTTGATATCAACATATATTGGTAGAATAAACTTGGTTGCATATTACAAAGCAACTCTGACGCTATTTCTTCGTAGAAGTAGCGCATACCATTTTGACGTATCGAGGGTAGAGAGGTGTTGAACAGTTGAATAATTTGGCGATTTATGATATCATAAAAAGAAAAACGAGGGTGAGGATTGGTATCATGAAGAAAAATGCAATCATAAGCCTTGCCATGCTGTATGCGCTTTGGCAAACAAAACGTAGTGACCTTCTTGACTTGATTCGCCCCTTTGTGCTCTATGCAGTGGGGGTCACAACAAAAGTTGGCGATATTATTGATGTCGAGGGTATATGCCGATATATGGAATCCGAGTTTGGATACCAATCGTTTCAGTGTGCTGTAGTAGAAAGAATCCTGTTGCGTGAAACCAGCGACGCAATAAAGCAAGAGAGTCGAATTATCAAGAAAGAGAATCGTAAATTTATTCTTATTGCATCACTATCCACGCAGGTCGAAAAATTTAACTCCAAGAGGCTCGTTTGCAAAGAACATTCTGACGCGGTTACTACGGCGTTGGCTGGCTATCTTAACCATAACCGTGCATGCCGACGTGACAACTATACCTCTTCAGAGGCGGAAGTTTTCTTGCTGTCGTTTTTTGAGCGTCAGGGTGGATCTATAGTACTTTCTGCAGATGATTTGCGGCAAATATCCTTCAAAAACAGCGAACTTGATTTTTTCATAGGAAAATTCATACTTGAGGAGAATGAGAAGCGTTCGCCTCTTATGGATTATATTGTAGAATTGGTTAAGGGCTACTTTGTCACCACCGCTCTGTACCTTCAAGCGGAAAACTTAGATGTGACATATGCGTCTTTTAGCAATGTGATATTCTATCTGGATACCCGGCTGTTATTGGCGCTTCTTGGATTTAAGTCCTCTCAAGAAAACGAAAGTGTGCAAGAGATGGTCAAAAGCTTGCAGCGTAACGGCGCAAAACTTGCGTGCTTTTCTTATAACATTGAGGAAGTAGAAAATATTCTTGAGGCATATAAACAATCAACCGTGTCACCTCGGCGGTATCCGGCTACAATTACACTTGAATTCTTTGATGAAAGAGGCGCATCTTACACGCACGTTGATGCCGCACAAAAGGCATTTATACAAAAATTGCGAAATTTCCAAGTTGACGAAATTTCTTTTGAAGCAGCGCTAATTAGTGCTGGAGTAAAAGACCAGGCCGCTGGCTTGCTGAATGACGACGAACTCAGGAGTATTCTTTTGGAAATGAAGCCCAGTTACAACGTTTCCACTCTTCCAGACGATCTTGCTGCAATCAACACTGTAAGCAGAATCAGGCGAGGCAAACGACTTCCCAATATTGAAAAGTGTAAGGCTGTCTTTGTCACGTCGAACCCTCTTCTTGTTTCGGGGACAAAACAACTGCTTATAAATCATTCTGAAGATGTCGGTTTTCCCCTCGCCATCACTGGCAATGATTTATGCGTCATGGCGTGGCTAAAGGATTTTGAGCGAAACAATAACTTGCCGAAGATGCGGCTTCTTGAAAATGTGCTGGCGGCACTTACTCCCAGCAAAGAGCTTATGGATGCCTATTTCGATAATGTTGATTATTTGGAAAAGCAAGGTGACCTAAGTGGAGATGAAGCTGCACTTCTACGCGTAGATCAGTTTGCGAAAAAAGAACTGATGGAACTTACGAAAGGCGAAAAAGGCAACTTGAGTACAGCGGTTGTCCAGACTATCCGCGAAAATATTCGTAGAGAAAGCAAAGAAGAGGGCATCAAAATTGGCGAAAACAGGGGCACTCAAACTTTGAATGAGTTGAGAACAGCAGCGTGCAAGCGGGCTGAGGAAGAAATAGAGGAGGAATACGGTCGCAAAGAAAAACGGTGGATTAAGATTATTAAAATTGCTGCTATCGCAGTTTCTCTGCTTTTTTCATCTGCATCGATTTACATGATCATAATGACCGGGATAGGTAGCCCCTTAAGCATTGCGACTACCTTTGTTGCTTTAGTCACTCTTGTGCAGGGAACTGGTACTCTCCTAATAAAGGATAACTGGGCAACTAAGACGGTACGACGTTCTCTGCAACGTCAAAAGTTTAAGGAACTTGATGAACGAAAAACTAAATATCTCAGTTTGCTGGACACTTCAGGTAGCTCGCTTAACATGTAAACAATGATCTGGAGGCATCATAATGTGTTTTAAACGTGGGCACCATCGAAAAGGGGAAAAGGAGGGGAAAGCTATGGGCATGCAAAGCATCTCGAATTTTATGGTGTCACTTGAATTGCCAAAACAATATTTCGGGGAAGAATTTGTTATATTAGATAAACTCGCCGAAGAAGCACAGACTTTCGTGACCGGACTAAAGAAATGCGATGGCTCAGAGTTTCCAGCCAATCAGCGGGAAGCAGTAGCCTCTATGATTAAAAGAGTTTTGACGACAACAGAAGCTCAATTTTCTCTCATTGAAACAGTATTAAAGTGCCATGAAAAATCGGATGCCAAAGCTGCGCAAGAAGCATTTGATGTAATGATGAAGGAAATTGAGCCGGCATTATTTGTGAGCACGGTCAGCGGAGTGGTTCGATTCGAGATAAAGGGAAGAACTTCATTTGGGCACCTTCGGGATGCTTATGGCTACAATTTTTACAGGGTACGTTCTGCGCCTAATAGTGCAATTGAAAAAGATGCCAATGAGATGTTTCACATTCCGAGCCAGAAGAGGCAACTTGCAAGTAACGAGAGGTTTAGTCTTTGTGGCTTCCCCTCATTATACTTGTCGACTATGCAGCAACTCGCATGGCAAGAATGTGGCTATCCGCCAGAATATTATTGTTCCGAGTATCAGTATTTGCCATCTGATGATTCTCAGGATGATTGGAAGATAATCGCGCTATGCGCTCCGAAAGAAATCCGCAATCGCTTTTTGGCCACATATTATAACGACTTTGATTTATGGCTTTCAATAGTTGAGCGTTGCTTAAAGACCTATCCCTTGATTTTATCTTGCTCTTTTGCAAATGCAAGTGGAAAGGCTCCCTTCAAGCAAGAGTATATTATCCCGCAAATGCTCATGCAGTGGGTACACAGAAATAAAGATAAGTACAACGGTATTAGCTATTTTAGTTGTATTGATATGCGTTCCGAGCAGAGTGTTTGGAATGCATATAATTTAGTCCTTCCGGCTTTGCCGCCCTATGATGACGATGGTCTAAGCCTTGCACTAAAGGAGCACTTTAATTGGAGCATGCCCACCTATGTACATGTGCCCATCTTGAACTCAAACACAACAACACCTGATGTACAAATACTGGATACATACTCCAACGAAATTTGTCAAGCCCTTGGAACGCAATACGTTCCAACTGAACTCGTTTCGTTTGCAAGAAAACTGCTGAATATTATTGGGAATATGCGAACGGTGCTGACGCGATCAGCGGGTGCGGATATGCAACTCGTTTTGCACATGCTCGACTCCATTGACGCAAATCTTAGCGTTCTCCGGGGGATGGACTATGACACGTTTATTGCAACTCAACGAGAAAAACTAAAAGGATCAGAAATTTTCTTTAAAGATACGTTTGACCAAGTAGCTCAACACTTGAAGCCAATTTATAAAAAGATTTGTGGCTATGATTCGAACTCAGTAAGTATAGAGGACATGATTCGAAAATACCACTGGGGTATATGGGGCGAATTCGGACAAACACCCCGCTTGGGTTGTTTTTGCGCTACCGAAGAAGATAAGCGATGGATTATGGACTGGGGAAAATCTAATCATGTACTGTTCTGGATTAAAGAAAATCTATCCGGCGATAAGATTATTGAAGACCTCCAAAAAATAGCGGAAACTACTAAAATCGATATAGCATCTTTTTGGCCACCACAATTTGCAGAAATGGCCGCAGATGAGAGCTGGCGCAAAGATAATCTGGATAAGATTGAATCCCCTGTCTTTGTGAAAAATCTGGGGGGAGAATGTACCTTTATTTGTGCAGGAAAAGGCCTGACGAAACGGGAAGAAAGTCTTGCGGCGGCGTTTTGTAAGAGGTAATTAACGCCTGCGTTTTGAACAAAACATCATAAAGGTGTTGAATTGAAAATGTAATATTTTTGACGTGAAAGTGCCGAAAATTTAATAAGACGACGCGAATTTTCAATTTATAAAGCGCGCGTGGATGCAATATGTCAGCCTTGGGAGAGCGTTCGGTTCGCATCCCTATGGTCGCACATCGACCTGCGAGTTTCAGTCCATGATTTCGGAGAGGTTTTTCTCCGAATTCTTCTAAAATCGGAAAACTTGAAAATCAGCTTTTTGTTGCAAAAAACCTGCAAAAAGCGGCAATATGGGCCCATAGCTCAGCTGGGAGAGCGTTCGGTTCGCATCCGAGAGGTCGAGGGTTCGAATCCCTTTGGGTCCACCATTTCGAGAAAAATCACCGCCATTTTGGGGGTGATTTTTCGTTTGACCACAATAATACCACAGACGGCAGAAAATCCTGACCACTTTTGGAATCCGCAGGCGGTGAGTAGCAGCCCCTCACCACCTGCGGATTTTCGTTTTATGTGTTTGCCGGTGCGGCAAGTTCTGCTCTGACCTCATCGTAGTATTTCTGCACCGTGGTGCGGTCCATGCCTGTTTCCCGTGCGATATAGCTTTTATTGCTCACGCCGGGGTGCTGGCGCAGGTACTCCGCCAGCTGCTTTTTCTTGGGGCTGACGCCGTCTGGATACTCCGCAGCCGTCCCATTCCGCAGGACAGCGATCTCCGCTTTCATTTGCAGGATCAGCTTCGCCAGCTTTTCCTCACATTCCTCCTGCGTGCGGCCATATACATTGCGGGAGTGCTTCTTGCCGTCTGGCCAGACGGGCGAGTACCGTCCCTCCCACAGATCCTCCTTGAGCTGCTTGATGTAGCCCGTGCCGGGTCTGCGGCGCGGCGATGTGTACGGTTCAAACCTCTGCGCCTCTGATGCAGCTTCTGCTTTCTGTCGGGATATTTCTGCCTTTGCGATGCCGCGGTCGATGCTGGCTGCGGCATTTTCCTGCATTTCGTTGGTAATGTGGGTGTAGATATTCAGCGTGGTCTTGGCGGAGACATGGCCAATGATGGCGGACAGTGTCTTCACATCCATGCCGTGTTCCAGTGACATGGTGGCGAAGGTATGGCGCAGATCGTGAAAGCGCACCTTTTTGCAGTCTGCCCGCTCCAGTATCTGCTGGAGCCGCTTGCGGACATAGCTGGGGTCGATGGGCTGGTTCGGCTTGATGCGGGACGGGAACATCAGCGGGGAGAATACTTCTTTCCGATATTCCCGCAGAAGTCCTACCATGACTGGCGGCAGGATGATCGTGCGAAACGCTGCTTTTGTTTTCGGCTCGCTGATGATATTCTTGCCACCCACCGGCGTGACCTGCCTGCTGATATGGAGTTCCCCTGTCTCAAAGTTCAGGTCATCCCATGTGAGCGCCAGTATCTCACCCCGGCGAAGTCCTGTGGTCAGCTCCAGCAGGAAGAGTTCGTACATCCCCTCCGCTTTGGCCTGTATCAGAAATCGCTGAATTTCTTCTTTGGACAGCACCTTCATCTCTTTCGGCTCCGGCGGTGGGAGCTTGACGCCGAGGATGGGATTTTTCTTGATCAAGCCATCCTTAATTGCTCTGTCCAGCGCCGTCCGTATCACATGATAGCAGCTTCGCACTGACCGCTCCGCCATTTCCGGGCCCTTGGTGTCCCGATGTGTCTTTCTGCCGTTGGCCTTCATCTCGTTCAGAAACTTCTGGCAGTCTGCCTGCGTCAGCTTGTTCAGCGGGATATGCCCGAGACCGGGGATGGCGTGGACATAGATCCACTCCTCATAACCCTTCTGCGTAGTGGGGCGGATAGATGGCTTGCAGTGATTCTCATACCAGTAGTTCATCCAATCCCCAAACCGCATATCCGGTTTTACCTTGAAGGGGGCGACCTCGGTGTACTCCTCCCGAAGCCTTTTCAGCTTTTCCACGCATTCCGCCTTTGTTTTTGCCAGGACGCTTTTTTGCTTTGCCTTTCCGTTTTCATCGTAGCCCACGATGTGACGGCCTTCCCACCGTCCGTCGCTTCTCAAGCGGACAGTGCCCTGACCGTTTTTGCGTTTCTTTGCCATGTGATCACCCCTTTACCACAAAGTCGTTCATGAACTCGCCCACGATCCCTGACGCTTTGCGGTGCATATCCCCTGTGACATGGGTGTAGGTGTCCAGCGTGAAGGCCGCCCGGGTATGGCCCAGGATGCCTGAGAGCGTTTTGGCATCCACGCCGCTGGTGAGGGCGTGGGTGGCGAAGGTGTGCCCTTATGGTATAATTACGACAAACCGGAAAAGCCCCGTA
>CEAF01047192.1_pt1 | contig 60134 bp, 85 predicted proteins | sample 557431 | NCBI WGS metagenome assembly CEAF01 (sample SAMEA3182068, study PRJEB8094) | gut metagenome | biome: human; feature: gut; material: Stool; isolation source: human stools | place: Canada | collected 2013-11-18 | reverse complement strand
TGCCGAGAAGTGAAAAAGGCAGAAGGTGGATTGCCTATAGCATTATGGGAGTCATATTCATCATTTGCTAATTCTAATGGTGGAGTAATTATCCTTGGCGTAGGTGAACGTCAAGATGGAACTTGGTATACTACCGGTTTGAAGAATGCAGATAAAATAAAGTGTTGTGATTAAGAAGGAAGATGACAAACTGGTTATCGAGAATCCAGGTAGTATCCGTATTGGTAAGAAACAGATGCTTCGTGGTGGTATTTCAGATCCAAGAAATAAAACATTAATGAAGATGTTTAATATGATTGGTATTGGAGAAAGAGCTGGAAGTGGTATTCCGGATATTTATCAGGTTTGGGAGAATGAAGGATGGCAAATTCCGGTTATAGAGGAAAGCTACAATCCGGATAGAACGTGTTTGTCACTTGAATTTGCAGAAAAACGAACGATAAAAACAAACGATAAAAAACAAACGATAAAAACAAACGATAAAAAACAAACGACAAAAACGGAAAATCATAGGGAAAAGATACGAGAATTCTTAATTCAAACAGAATTAGCAAGTGCCAAAGATATTGCGAAAATAATAGGGCTAAGTGCAGAAAGAACTCGTGTTATACTTTCGAAGATGGACAATATTGAGCCGATTGGTGAAAATAGGAATCGAATGTATAAATTGAAAAAATAAGGTATATAAATGAGTTACTGTGCCAAGCAGGTTGTTAGAATCAATTAGCGAGCCGGGCAAGGGAACGAGTATTACAGTGACATTCGATGAGGCGAAGTGAGGAAATATTATTAAAAGGAATACGAATATATGAAAAGAGCCTGTGCCACCGGGAGATGGTACAGGCTTTCTCATTATCTCATTCCATGTCTATATTTGATTATGGCATCAAGGATTTTATATATATTCTGGTGTTCCTTCTTCGGCTGTTCAATGATAAGGTCATAGCACTTCTGCGCGGTTACGTCCTGTGGGTCGAAGGTGTTGATTCTGAAAAATAAGTCCTCCATGGGATATTCAAGCGCATTGCATATCTTTTCAAGACTCTCGATTGTAAGATTCTTCTCTCCACGTTCAACCTGTCCTATATATGTCGGGTGCAGCCCAGCCTTCTCAGATGTCAATTCCTGACTGTAGCCTAATTCTGTCCTTCTAATCCGCAGTCTCTTTCCTACGGTTTCAGATATTGTGCTCATATTAAAATACCTCCACGCATTGACAGAGACGGATTTTTGTACATAGTCGGGCGGATGAAGAGATTTTTGCTAGTAGGTCCTAATGGCTTGGCATATAAAATTCCTCCAAAGCCTATTGAGGAGGCGATAGCGGAGGATAAAGCGGTTGCACAGCTCTGCGTTGTAAGCGCACACAATGAAAAAGGAACGGGCTCTGAATTTAAGGCATTTGTTGTGTTGAATGAAGGCGAAGCTACAATCGAAGCAGAAGAAAGTCTGAGACAGTTATGCCCTGACAAGCTCCCGGACTATATGCGTCCGTTTGCGTATGAGTTTCTCGAAGCAATGCCTAAGAATGTTGTCGGGAAAATGGATATAAAGAGGCTGGAGAATTGAGACGGCAGAGCCTGAAAAGTGTTGCTAAAGATGATACATTATGCTATTATATTCATAATAGACAGCAAAATAGGTTTGATATTTTACTGTGAATGGCAGAAGGATTTGGGGAGGAAAATATGTTTTTGAAATCAATGGTTCTACACAATTTCAGATGTTTTTCTGATTTAGATATAGATTTTAAAAATAGGCTTACGGTGATAGTTGGTAATAATGGCTCTGGAAAATCAACAGTGCTCGAAGCTGCTACGATAGCGGCAGGAACATTGACGTCCGCCATGGATGGATTGACCAATTATGGAATTAAGAAAAGTGATGCACATTATAGATACTTTGATTTAGGAAGCAATGTGGATGTACAGCCCCAGTTTCCTGTTGAGATAACGGCAGTTGGTGATATTGACGGACGAGAGATTTCATGGACAAGAAGCCTTAATTCTGCGAAGGGCAGAGGCGGTTTGGCTTCTGCTAAAGAATTGACCGCAATCGCCCAGTCATATCAGAACAGAATGAGGAATGGGGACAGAGAGCTGCGGCTTCCGATTATTTCCTATTATGGAACAGGACGTTTATGGGTTCAGCATAGGGAGAAGAAGAACGATACATTTGAAAAGAACAATAGAAGCAACGGATATATCGACAGTCTTGATGGTGCCGCAAATGACAAGATGATGATGAGGTGGTTTCAGAAGATGACGATACAGGAACTTCAGAGAAAACAGGAGATTCCGGAATTTACCGCTGTAAGAATTGCTATGGAGCAGGTGTTTGCGTTAATAACAGGTTTTTCGGATGTGAATGTGCAGTTTAACCTGGATACAGGTGATATAGATGTCATTTACTATGACCAGAATAATGAGCATGTAAGGATTCCACTTTCATTACTCAGCGATGGATATAAGTGTACAATAAGCTTAATAGCGGATATTGCATACAGAATGGCAATTCTTAATCCTCAATTGCTTGATAAGGTGTTGACGGAGACAGAGGGAATTGTCCTGATTGACGAGGTAGACTTACATCTGCACCCGACATGGCAGAAGCGTATTTTGAAGGATTTGCTTGATATCTTTCCAAGGGTTCAGTTTATCGTGAGCACACACGCGCCGGAGGTAATCAATTCGGTACGGAGTGATTCGGTTGTTATTTTGAAGGATAATATGGTGTTGCCATCAGTTGACGAGACTTATGGTAAGGACGCCAATACAATCCTCAGAGAAGTGATGGAGGTCTCCACAAGACCGGATGATGTAAGAAAATTATTTGAACAGTTCTATGAATTGCTTGATAAAGAAGAGTGGAGAGAGGCTGAGGCGGTAATTGAACAGCTTGAAACTAAAGTAGGTAATAACGATGCCGAGGTTAATTCATGCAGAGTTCGTCTTGAACTTGAAAAGATGTGAGGTGATTGCCATGCTTGAAATTAAAAAGGGCAGGGAACCGGATAAGTTACTTAGGTATCGACAGCAGAAAGGTGCTTCTTTTGAGGATATGGATAAAGAGGTTAAAGATGAGCTGTTGGAAAGATTGCTTGTTGAACAGGGGCATATCTGTGCATATTGTATGAGAAGGATTCCGGAAAGAAGAGTTTTGCCAATTGGAGTGCCCCCTGTTACAATTGAGCACTGGTTTCCGAGAAATCCTGAGAGTAAAGAGGATATCGGTCAGGGCTTAAATTACAGGAACATGTTTGCGGTGTGTTCAGGAAATAGAGGCTGCGGAGATAAAGCTGGCTTGACATGTGATGCCAGCAGAGGTAATGAGCCGATAAAGGTTAATCCCTGTGACGCTGAGACATTGAAGGGAATTACATATACTTCTTTAGGTCGAATACAGTCATCGGACATGGTGATTGATGAAGATATCAATACAAGACTTAATCTCAATAATGAAAAAATTTCATTGCCAGAGAACAGAAAACAGGTTTTGCAGACATTGATTGATGCTGTTAGAAAAAATTGTGGCAACGGAGATATATCTTTGTATTGTAGAAGAAAACTGGAGCACATACGAGCTGTAGGTGACCCTAAGCCGCCATATGTTGGTATAATTATCTGGTGGCTGGAAAAACACATATAAATATTGTGATAATCAATTTTAGTCAGTATTGTTCATGCTTGGATTTTGTTTTTGAGAATAAAGAGCGCTTATTTCTTCTTCCTATACTGATTCGGACTGAACCCCGTAATCTCCTTGAACTGCCGGTTAAAATGCTCCACATTCTCATAGCCGCAGCTCTCAGCGATGTGCGCGACAGAGTCGGGGGTCATGGTGAGCAGGTAGCAGGCGCGCTCAATGCGGCTTCTTATTATATCCTGAATTACCGGGACACCGAACAGCTCCTTATAAATATGTTGGAAATATGATACACTCAGGGAGGCAGCTTCAGCCAGCTCACTCACCGTCTTTTTGGGCGAGTGCTGGCTGTATATGCTGTTTCTTATTTCATGGAAAAGCGGTCTGTGAACCTTCAGCTTGTCGGAGAGCTGTGTCTCAAGGTGGTAGGCATCGCTATATTTGTACAGTATGGTTCTAAGCTTCGCGTCAAGAATCTCCTCATGGTGCGAGCCGGTCTGGTGGAACTCCTGCCTTAGGTCGCGGATGAGCTGGCTTAGCTCCGTGTAGTCGGACAGAAGCGTGAGGCGGTTGAACGGGACATTGAGGCTTCGCATGAAATCACTTATTGAACTATCTATATAATTATCTGCATTACCGGCGGTACCAGCATTACTGTTGCCTGAGTTGTCTGTGTCTGCATTTGAACTATCATCGGAAGAATTTCTATTTATATCCTTGCGGATATTGTCATTCGAATCCTTGCATGTATTCTTATTTCTGAATGTAGTCTTATCATTTCGTGTATTCTCATCCTTGCATGTATTCTCATCTGGAATATCGTCAAAGCTTATCCAGTCATTCACATATTCATTGTCATTGTAGTAATAAATAGGCGCATCCTTTGTGTATATTATAAAAGCGGGTGTGTTCACGTACTGTCTTATCAGCCCGGGGTGCCTTGCATTCCTGTCGAATGGCAGGTTGCCATTTAGAAGCTCATCGGCGGTTGTCTTATTTTCATGCTCACCGCAGCAGTATTGCCGGCATATGGTTTCCTCAGGAAATTCAAAGTACGCGTCACTTTTTACAAGGAGCATGAGATAATGCCCCATTCCGCCGGGACGTTCCATATTGATTCCATCAGGGTGGGTGTTGTTATAGCCCATATAGCGTATTTTTAACATGATGTATATTCCTCCATAAATGCAGCTGATAATAGAATACATAAAAAATAAAAAGCAGAAAAAATCAATTTTTTAACAGTATACATCATTGAGATTTGTTTGAAAAGTCATTATATTAGGTTGTACCTAAAGAGAACATATGTTGCTGTTGTGCGGTGTATATGGAATGTCCATATAAATATTGACATGAAGCATATATGAAAACGACTGCATTAGCAGAGAGTTTGGAGGACTTAAGAAAATGACGGCAATGAAATGGTTTTATTCGTACTTTAAAAAGTACCAGTGGAGAATGATTATCGGACTTGTCATGGTCACGATTACCTCCGTGCTTGCCATCGTAAATCCAAGGATAACAGGATTTATAGTGGATGACATCATAGGGGACGGAAGCAATATAAGGCTTGACCTGCTTCCGAGGTTCCTGCTTCTTATGATAGGCGTTACACTGCTAAGGGCGGGACTGCGATTTATATTTTTATGGAATTTTGAGAACTGTTCACAGGGACTTCTCTACGATATGAGGGACGATGTGTACCGTAATCTGCTTGCAAAGGATTTCGCGTTCTATAACAGCCACAGGACTGGCGATCTGATGTCGAGGCAGACAGGAGATATGATGGCGATACGTCATTTTATGTCGTATGTGTGCTATTCAACCTATGAATGTATACTGCTGTTTTCGATATCGCTGTTTATGATGTTCACTGTCGACTGGAGAATCGCACTTGCCATGCTGGCGGTGCTTCCTTTTACACTCATCAACACGATAATCCAGTCTAAGAATGTAAAGCCTAAGTTCGGCAATGTAAGGGAGCGTTTTTCAAGCCTCAATACATTTGCGCAGGAGAATATCAGCGGTAACAGAGTGGTCAAGGCATTTGCCAAGGAGGGCTATGAGATTTCAAAGTTCGACACGGAGAACACGGAGTACAGGGATTCGGAGCTTGCGGCATCAAAGATATGGGTGCGCCATGTGCCGATATTTGAGCTTCTTGCCAATCTCCTCACCTTTGTGCTTATGCTTGCGGGTGGTCTTATGGTTATAAACGGACAGATGACTCTTGGAAATATGGCGATGATTAATGGATATCTGTGGATGCTTGATGCACCTCTTCGTATGGCTGGCTGGCTGGTAAATGACTGGCAACGTTTTACAACATCGGTTGAGAAGATATATGCGACAATCGAGGTGGAGCCTGAGATAAAGAATCCTGTGACAGGACCGGTTGACGAGAATGTGAAGAAGCCGGAGGGCAGCGTTGAATTTAAAAATGTGTCATATAGTATTGATGGTGAACAGATACTTAAAAATATCAATTTCAAGGTTAAACCGGGTCAGAAGGTCGGAATTATCGGTGCGACCGGAGCAGGAAAGACATCGCTAATCAACCTTATGTGCCGCTTCTATGATGCTGACAGCGGCGAGGTGTTAGTCGGCGGCAGGAATGTCAAGGACATGGATTTAAGAGTATTGAGGCAGAGCATCGGAATGGCTATGCAGGACGTATTCCTCTTTTCGGACACAATCGAGGGAAATATAGCTTATGCGAAGCCAGACTGTCCTTTTGAGAGAGTTGAGTGGGCGGCAAAGATTGCGGATGCACATGATTTTATCATGCAGATGCCTGAGGGCTATGACACGATAGTGGGTGAACGAGGCGTCGGACTGTCCGGTGGACAGAAGCAGCGAATATCACTTGCCAGGGCGCTCCTTAAGGAGCCGTCAATCCTTGTGCTTGACGATACAACCTCCGCCGTGGATATGGAGACGGAATCGCAGATTCAGGATGCGCTTGCAAGGATAGAGTATGAGACCGTGTTTATAATTGCACACCGTATTTCATCAATAAAAGATGCTGATGTGATTATAGTTCTCTCAGATGGTGAAATAGCTGAGATGGGCAATCATGATGAGCTTATACAGAAGAAGGGCTATTATTATACGGTATTCATGCACCAGTATGGGGAGCATGACGCGGCGTAGTCTCCCGGATATCAGGTTTTGTCAGGAAGAAAATGATTGTTTTGCCGGCGGTTGTAAAACTGTGAATTTTTCAATGTATTTACGGTAAGCTGCCTGAAAAAGATGTGGTGTAAAATATAAGCGTGACAGCTTGTTTTTTACCTGGAAATGAGGATAAATATGGCAAGGAATAAATACGATATAGATGAGACTTTGGAGAGTAAATTTGATTTAAACCAGTTAAAACGTCTTGGAAAATATGTTGGCAATTATAAAAAGACCTTGATTACAGTTATAGTGCTCATGCTTATCTCAAGCGCACTTTCAATGCTCAATCCTCTATTTTTGAAGGATGTAATGGACACGATTGAGCAGTGCGCGATTCATGGCACGATGAGCAAAGCAGCGGCTTCACAGAGAGTCATCGTTGCGAGCTGTCTGATGCTTGCCGTGACGGTAATAGTTGTGCTCATACTCAGATTCAAGATTAAAATGATGGCTGAGGTCGGGCAGGGCGTCATCCATGCACTGCGCCGTGATTTGTTTGTGCATTTGCAGGAGTTGCCGTTTTCATATTACGATGATAAGCCGCATGGCAAGATTCAGGTGCGTGTGGTCAACTATGTAAATAACTTAAGTGACCTGCTCTCAAACGGTATTGTAAACACTATAACGGATATGTGCAGTCTTATATTCATTATAATTTTCATGTTAATGTTGAATGTGCAGTTCACACTTGTGTGTCTGTGCGGATTGCCGATTCTGGCTGCGCTTGTGTGGATAATCAAGAAAAAACAGAGAAGAGCCTGGCAGATACAGTCTAATAAGCAGTCAAACCTGAATGCCTACATAGCGGAGAGCATCAACGGTATCCGTGTCACACAGTCATTTGTCCGCGAGGACGTCAACACGGATATATTTAACAGACTTAACATGGAGTCAAAAAAATCATGGCTGAATGCGGTCAAGTATAACTTTCTCCTAAACCCGGTGGTTGAGACAATCACGGTTGTGACAACGGCAATCATATATGTTCTGGGTGTCGCGTGGATTACGGACGGCTATGTGGCTATGACAGTCGGTACACTTGTTGCATTTACCGGCTACATCTCAAGATTCTGGGCGCCGATTACCACACTTGCGAACTTCTATAACAGTGTGCTCACCGCGGTTTCATATCTTGAGAGAATATTTGAGACGATAGATGAACCGGTCAAGGTTAAGGATGTGCCGGATGCGAAGCCTATGCCTGAGATTAAGGGAGAGGTTGAGTTTAAGAATGTCTGCTTCGCATACGATGACGGTGTGCCTGTCCTTAAGAATGTAAGCTTCAAGGCGGGAGTCGGAGAGAGCTATGCGATAGTAGGTCCTACGGGCGCCGGTAAGACAACCATAGTCAACCTCATCAGCCGTTTTTACAATCTCACCTCAGGACAGGTGCTTATCGACGGAATAGATATCAGCAGGGTGACAATCAAATCCCTCAGAACCCAGATGGGTGTGATGATGCAGGACAGCTTCATATTCGCGGGAACGATTATGGACAATATCCGCTACGGCAATATGGAGGCGAGCGATGAGGATGTCATAAAGGCGGCTAAGACCGTGTGCGCCCACGACTTTATCATGGGGCTGGAGAATGGCTACTACACCGAGGTTAATGAGCGCGGAAGCCGTCTGTCGGCAGGGCAGAGGCAGCTTATCTCATTTGCGCGCGCTGTTTTGGCAGACCCTAAGATTCTCATACTTGATGAGGCAACCTCAAGTATCGACACTGAGACGGAGATACTTCTGCAGAAGGGACTTAACGAGCTGTTAAAGGGAAGAACATCCTTCATTATCGCCCATCGTCTCTCAACAATCAAAAATTCGTCATGTATTATGTATGTCGACCATGGCGAGATTGTCGAGATGGGAAGCCACGACGAGCTTATGAAAAATAAGGACGGAATGTATTACAAGCTTTATATGTCGCAGTATGATTTCCTGAATAAGAAATAATTGAACAGAAAATAATTAAATAGGAAATAATTAAATAGGAAATAATTAAATAGCCGTGGCTGTGGATGTAAAAAAAAGATTTGTGTAGTTTAGTGCGATTTGCGGCAGAAAATATGAGTAATTTAGTGTGAAAATTTACATAGAAGCAGTTGAATTTTACATGAACAGCATATAAGAAACCACCGCTTTGCAGAAGTTTATTACACATCAGTTATGATGTAGCCGTAATATCTTATCCGCAAAGAGGTGGTTCCTTGTTTTTGGCGGGTCACAATGTCAAAAATCCTCACGCAGGCAAGCTTGCATCGGACTTCTGACCTTTTGACCCTGATATCTTGAATATTGCATTATTCTATTTCATGTATCTATCGAGGGATTGAATGCATAGAAGTTCTTTGCGTCAAGTCCCTCCCGCGTGATGTTGAGCGCTTCACCGAAGCGCTGGAAGTGAACAATCTCCCTCGCTCTCAAAAAGCGTAGCGGCTCAACAATGTCCGGTTCACTTATCAGTCTCAACAGGTTATCATATACGCTTCTTGCTTTTTGCTCGGCAGCTAAATCCTCCATAAGATCTGTTATAGGGTCACCCTTTACCTGAAATTCACATGCATTGAAGGGGATTCCGCCAGCTGCCTGCGGCCAGACACCAAGCGTATGGTCGACATAGTATGGTGCAAAACCTGATTTCTCTATCTCCTCAGGTGTGAGGTCGCGTGTGAGCTGGTGAACCATGGCACCGACTATCTCAAGATGCGCCAATTCATCGGTACATTGATGTTGGATATAGTAAAGACTACTTCAAAATAAGTCTTTACATATTGAGAAGCATATTTAATTCAAATACATTCTCCACGTACCTGCCAACACCCGGCTTTGATTCGCCCTCATTATAATAATCTATTCTTTTCACACAATTCTTAAGCAGCGTATTCTTTTCAGGTGCCGATACATCAGGGTCTTTGAGTGCATTTATGCAGTCATTAAAACGCTTGATTTTCTCCGCGTAGTCAATAGCCTTTGGGGCTGAAGTTTTCGCTTCTTCAAGGGCGGAGGTGGTTTTGGCAATCTGCTCCTGTATGAGAGCGTTTCGCTTTATATATTCCTCTTTAGTGTATATTCCATCTTCGTAAGCGTCCTTCTGGCGCATGTCTTTTTCATGTAATCTTTCAAGTTCACGCATGTGTTTCTGAATAATACCCCTATGAAGTTCTATGACATTTGTATTATTATCTTTAAGTTTAATCTCAAAATCAGCTACGGCATCTTCGAGAAGTTCAATCACACGTTGCTCAAAGGCACTGTATTTAACTGATTTAGTGTGACAGTTGGCTTGATTGTTACATAACATGCTGTCACATACCGACTGGGTATGGGTACGGCGATTTATAAATCGCTTTTGTGACATAGCCCTGCCGCAGGTGCCGCAGAAGAGAAGTCCGGCATATGGATTGGTGAGCTCCAGGGATTTACGGACACAAGGATTCTTTCCGCGGCGTTCAAGTGCTGCATTATATAATTCCTCAGATATGATTGCAGGGTGTTTTCCGTCAACAAGAATCCATTCGGAAGGGTCTTTTGTTTTAGGTCTAACCTTGACAACTTCACCATTTGCTATTCGCTTCTGGGTTTTTCTCCAGTTCCACCGAATTTTACCGATGTATACTGGATTCTCAAGCATATCTTTAATGGCAGCAGGTTGCCAGTTCTCAGAACTGCGTGGTTTGAAGCCAAGCTCATCAAGCCGATGGGCTATTTTGGCAAAACCGTAACCTTCATTTATAAATAGAGCGTACATAAGACGTACAGCGTCGGCTTCTTCGGGATTTATTTCAAGGCTGTGATACTTGTCTTTACCGGAGCCGACAACAATCTTCTTATAGCCATAAGGAGCGATTGAACCAATAAAGTTACCTTGTTTAACAGAGGCTTCACGTCCTCTGCTTAGAATCCTTTTAGTATATTCCAGATAATCGTTACCTCGGGTCAGTTCCGTCTCAAAGAACTTGCGGTCATATTCATTCGCAAGGTCATAAGTTTTCTGAGGAGTGATAACAAGCGTTCCTGTGTAACGGAATGTATTGATAATCCTTCCGCAGTCCTCAAGGTCTCCACGGCTTAAACGCTGCGGCTCAACGACAAGCACACCCTTAATAGTGCCAGTTTCAAGCAGCTTCATTATCTCTTTCATAACGGGGCGGTCAGCTATAGTCTCGCCGGAAACAACCTCACGGAAGATTCTATTCTCCGGAAGTTGGGCCCCGAACTCACGCTCACAGTATTCCTGAATGATTCCTTCATGCTTGGCGAGAACATCTTCAACAGACATGCTGATGTCATCGGAGCGGGATTTTCGGAGATACATTATTAAATTCTCAAGTAATAGCATATAATCACTCCCTAGTTATTGGTGTACAAGTTCTATGGTATAGCCGAGTGCTCCGGCTACCTTCACGAAGGTATCAAGCTGCGGTACCGCTGATTTGCTCTCAAGCCGTGCAATGGCCGGCTGTGCAAGATTGGCAGCAGCGGCTAGGTCTTTTTGAGTGAGACCCTGAGATTTGCGGAGTTGTATGAGTTGGTCTATTATTTCTGTGTAGTTGGACATCCTAAATTCCTCCTTGAAGTTAATAATAACAAATATGTTATAAAATGGCAATAACATATTTGTTATAAAAATTACATAAATTTATATAGATTGGGATTGAAGTTACATTATATTTGTAATAAACTAAAAGTACATAGAATATATATTTGTTGATATAATAATCTATATAATGAACTTGCCAATATTAATATTTATGGTATAATAGTAATATTGTACATTTGGAGGATAGGTGAGCAAATTGAGTAGGATTCAAAAGGAAGATATTGAAAAAAAAGCACATGAGACACTGGAGCAAATCGGATTATCAGACAGTAATGAGCCTATCGATGCAGTTACAATAGCACGAAAACTTGGATTTAAAGTAGGAAATGCTGTAATGGATGATGATGACGATGGCTTCATAATAATTAATGATAGCACTGATGATATTCTTGGTATTAAAACAGACAAGTTAATAGGTGTAAATTCTGCTAGACCTTTGGAGTGGAAACGCTTTATAATTGCACATGAGATTGCACATTATGTATTACACTATCCAGAGGTAAAAGACAAGAGATTATATGCGCATAGAGACCATGTAAAGGGAAAAAATGAGGATGAGAATGATGCGGATTTTTTCGCTGCATGTCTTCTGATGCCTAGAGAGTTATTTACTAAGAGGTATAATGAACTTAGAGAAAAATCATTGGAGCTTAAGGATATAGTGGTGTTACTTGCAGACCGCTTTTGTGTGACTCAGCTTATGGCTGAGAGAAGGATAGGGGAACTTAAGCTTAATGAATAGTTACGAGAAGGTTGTTAGAGATATATTAAAATCGGTATATCGTATAGACGACGTAAAAGATGACACTAAGATGCCGTACATTGATAAGTTTGTGACAGGAGAACAAAAAAGAAGAGATAAGTTTATCACAGATTTGCTTGAAGATTATGTGAACCAATATAAATATAGAAATTCGAGCAATAAATGGTATAAAAATATAATTTTTGTTTTATGTATCTTTATACTTATACTTTTTAGCGTTTCTTTTACTATTTTAATTTTTAAATGTTCAGGTAAAGGTTCACTTTCGGTAGAAGGGGTTGTACAGCTTGTATCCGTCTGTATTACTTTTTTAACCTTAATAATAGGGATTCTGAAAATAATTACAAAATATGTATTCCCTGAGAAAGAAGAGGAGTATATTACAAGGATAGTTGAAATTATACAAAAGAATGATTTGGAAAATAAAAAGCAAAATATTAAGGCGGAAGCACATCAGAAAAGGACAAAAGAGGAACAGATAGAATCGTTGATGTAGTCTATATAGTAAAATATAAGTAGTAAGAGCAGATGCAACCATGCATCTGCTTTTTCTATGCTCAAAAAGAGAATATTGCAGTATTTAGTATAAATCAATATAAAAATTGACAAAATATAAAAAAATGTGTATATTATGAATTGAAAGGAAGGTGATAGTATGCATACAGACGTCAGAGAATATATAAGTCTATGCCGTGTTAAAAGAGGAAATATTTCGGAGGCGGAGCTTGCAAGAAGAACATGTCAGACACCACAGAACATGAATAATAAATACAAGAGAGATACATTTAAAATATCTGAGCTTCAGAAAGTGGCAGAAGCATTGGGTGCGGAGTTAAAGATAACATTCGTTGATAAAGAGACAGGAAAGCCGATTATATAAAAATAGCAGAGTAACGAGAAAAATCATGGGGCTGTAAAAAACAGCCCCTTAAACAATCTTCTTAGATATGTTAAGCCCGGTATCACGGAACATGAATAGGTACCCATTAAATTCAAGAAAAGAACCATACTTACTATAATAAGCTCTGATACATTCTTCTAAAAATTCCTGCGATACTTCCAAAAACTCGGCAACCTCATGTGATGAATGGCATCCATGCTTGAATGCAAAGATGAAAAATTGTAAAGGCAGCAGTTTATCATAAGCCCACATTCTTGCCCGGTGCTCCTGCTTGCGGTTCGATACGTTCTCCTGATCAAGAATATCTCCGGAAGAAGTGTAGTAGTGACCAAGCTCCTCAGCCAGCGTGCAGGTCTTATCAACTGTGTTCATATCATGCCGGATTGCGATTCGGTTATTATAAATCCTGCCGTTGCTTGATTGCAGCGGCTTCTCTTTTATAACTATATCTTCGGTATCGTATTCTATTAATAAATCTTCGTAGTTCAATATAATCACTCACTTATTTACCATAAAAACCAGTATCAGCTAATTGCTGCCACTTAATGTACATTTCCTTGTAATTCTTTTTAATGAACTTCCGGATTTCCCTGAGTTCACGGTCATTTAACTGACCTTGCTTTTCGACTGTGGTATCGCCGTTACTCATTACAAAGAATTTTGCGGAGCCTGCTTCGGTCAGTCGCCTGTCGCTTGCATGGACATGCATAGCTTCGATTATGCAGCTTGCAGTGTAATACAGATAGTAGCCGCAAACCTTGAATTCATAATATTTAGGCATCTGCAACCTCCATAAATTCTCTGTTGGCGTTGAAATAGTCAAGGACAATCTGTTTTTCAATATCGTCCATGTTAGTTTCTATGACCTGATTATTATAAATGACAGCGGCATGGTTAAGGCAGTTGAGATTGAGAACGCGGATATAGTCACCTTCTTTTGTGAAGGCGTATCCGTTCACAATCATATCTGCTTTATCGGCTATGTTTTTAACATCAAGCTGCACCATCTATCTTGACCTCCTTAATTGGACTGAGAAATGAATTGACGTCATAATAGAGCATTTCCAATATAGGAATTAAGTCAATGTACTCTTCAACCTCAGGAATGCCCTGATACTTAGCCATGACAACAAGGTAGCCGTTATCCCATTCAATAATCTTCGTATACTTTTCAAGCTTCCTTGACGTGACAAAGCGTATTTTCTGGCCATTAAATTCAAATATGGTATAAGTGTCATCATTAGTAAGAAGTGCACAATTATTCATGTCAAATCCTCCTGGTTTAAAAATCATCACTTTCCATCATCGCATCATCAGCGTCAATCTGCTCCTGTGTAGCTCCGGGATTCATGTGAGCTGCACGAAGCGGAATGGTGTTATCACTGGAAGAGTTCTTCTTGTTCTCATCAGTAAAATATGTTTTCTTAATATGTTCTTTTACGGAATCCCTTAATTGTTTTGGCGTGGTTATATAGATTTCGACTATCTGCTTATCAAGCTCATCAAGGTCATACTGAGCGCATAGCTCATCTAAGACAGTTTGAGGTAAATCATTAAACTTCTCACCAGTCCCATACATTAAGTAATCATAGTTCACATTATACTCACGGCAAATCGATTTAACCATCTGTTCAGTAAGGTTTCGATTACCTTTTTCAATGTTAGAAATAGCCACTTTGGTTACACCAAGCTTATCACCGAATTTTTCAAGTGTTAAGCCGAGTATACCTCTTATTTCTTTTATACGTTCACCTTGTGTCATTTTATTAGTCACCTCCTTTTTAACTGTAGAATATCACGCTTTATTAAAAAGGTCAATAAAAAGTTATCAGAGATTACAAAAAACTATTGACAAAGTAATCATAGTTTGCTATCTTGTAATCAATGATAACGAAGGGAGGTGAAACTTATGACAGACGATATGAACAAGATGGAACCTGTCAATGAGACAGCGGAAAATCAGAGTGAGAGCATTAAGGAGCAGATTGAGGATGCTGATGACCTAATTAAGATGTTAAAGAATCTTGAACCAGTCGAGAAGAGAGAAGTCAGAGGAATTCTAATCGGAATGCAGATGGCGAAGATGGCGGGGAATAAGACGGCGTGAGAGGAGGTGAGAGCGGTGAGGGATATTATAGAAATTTGCAATGAAAAAAATGAGGGCGAAAGTTTGTTCTTAAAGTTACATGAAGAGATTGGAAAAGAAATACGAAAAGGCACAGACTTTGATCCGTACCTTTCCGTTAAGTTAAATGTTAAAAGGATGAATTATGAAATTACATTAACCATCCCTTTGGAAGCGACAATATTCAATCCCGGCTCTGGTGATACAGAATGACATATGTTCAGTAGGAACAATGTTTATAGAATCTGCATTTAAGAGATTGCTAGTGATGTTGTCAATAAAGCCATGATCCTTTAAGGTTTCAACAGAATTGAGGACATGAATAAGATAGTCTGGATTTTTTGGAAGAATCACAAACTCTGAATCGTTGGTCTTTTGGTAGTGATCATAGGCTTCTTGTAATAATTGACGGCTAAAAGAGGATAAAGAAATCATATGTGCTCTCCTTTCTTAATTTACTCGGCTCTGGCGGGAGCCTGTAAGGGAAGCATAGCACAATGTATGCGGTTAAACAAGGGGAGTGGTGGGGAAAGAATATTTTACCTTGCAGTGATTATTTACATTGTAAGCGAATGGGTAAAGAGGAGGTGAGAATCAATGAGTAAACATCATAAAAAGCATAAGAAAAAGACTGCATTAAAAAGCAGACAGTCTTTTTCTATAGAAGAGATAGCTTTTATAATAGCATGTTTAGAGCTTAAAGCTTTATACCATGCTTAGCCAATTCTTCACATAATGCTTCATGATAGTTTTTGAGAAGAACATTAGAGTAGGTTATAAGAAATTTGTCTTGTTTGGATAAATTGGCGAGGTCTTGGTCGTCATCGTCAAATTTAAAATCGGTGTCAAATTTTATTGTAACTAAGTCTTCAATGGATTTACCAATAGCATCATCAATTATTTTGGATAAGTCCATGCAAATCGCTCCTTTCTTATATACTTGGCTCTGGCAGGAGCCTGTAAGGGGAGCATAGCACAATGTAGGCGATTAAACAAGGGAGGTAAGAGGTATGTCAAAGGACACATTAAACAGGAATACAGAAAGTGAATTGGAAAAATTCAATGAGCTTATGAATGAGGCGGCGAAGCTTCCGGCGGAGTCACGTAAGCTGGTTGCGGTGTACACACAGGGAGTGCTGGCGATGGCATGTGCGGTGGCAACACCAGAGCCGAAGAAGTCGGCATAAAAAAGTAATTAACGTGTTTGGGATGTATAGAACATAATTCACGCAACTTGTACAGGCGATATCGCATAAGATAGACGGGAGGTGTAGAACATGAGCCAAAATATGAGCGAACCAGAGGTAAAACAGATTCCGGGATATACAGTTAAGGTGTATCACCACAAGGACGGTATATCGAGAGTGTATCGTCCAATCCTCACAGAAGAGGAGTATGAGAAGCGCCACCAGCAGTTATACAATGCTGCGGTGCGATTCTTAACGCACGTAGAGGAAGTGAAACAGAGAAAGAAGGAAGCTGAAAAGGTGGATACAAAGGACTGAGGAGGAATGATGGGCTGGACAGGAGAGATAAACACGCTGGAAGAGCTTGAAGCACTCATGTGCGACAATGTTCTTCCGGCACCAAAGTATCCGGACGCGTATTACAGACTGCCGCGCAGGTCGGCGGTTAAGAGGCTTATCACATACGCGATGGAGATTGTGTTAATGAATGGAGGAGTGATTGAATTATGAAATACGAAATAGAGAATGTATATCCGAGTGAGAGCATCAATGAATTTTCGGTGGCAATAAATGGCCTCAGCTATCTTGTGATTTTCGGAAGGCATGTTAACGGAGGTTTCTGTGCACTTCCAAGAACCGGTGTGAGCTGTGAATTATCTGCCCATGATGATTTCGGAGATATAGGCTATAACACGGAAAGCATAAACGGAAAAATCAAGAGTAGAGGCAAGGCGCAGGCTATAGCTGAGGCGATACATATTGTGGCATCTTTTAACAGGAAACAGGAAGAGCTGAAGGGGCTGCATGATAAGACAGTATCGTAAACGATAAAAAAGAAAAAGCACCCGGATAAGCTGGCGGCTTGCCGGGTGCACCACTAAAACAGCGGTCAATACATCGTAATCATTATATTATGTGTCACCGCAAAAGTCAATAAAATCAAGGCAGGAAATCACTTTTCCGTCCTTGTAATTGATATTAACAAGTCAACCACATTGTTAATATACATAAATCATCACAGGGGTGGCAGACAGAATGAGGAGAAGTAAAAAGTACATAGAGTATGACTATGAGGCAGCGTATGACAGACAGCTTCATAGTCTTGAAGAGGCTAACCTTCAGAGGATGCTTCAGGAGGGTAAGGTTAAATCCATATATGCCACCAAGGAGATAAGGGCAGGAGAGCAGCTTGAGGTTGAGATATACCCTGAGTTTTCCACGAGCCAGAGGAGCGAGATACCTAAAGAGGGATTGAAGGACAAGCGCAGGCAGGCACAGAGAAATCTCAATGAGAAGAACAGCCGTAAAGAGTGCGGGCGGCTAATAATTGAGAATTTCGACGATGAAGATATATGGGCTACGTTCACATATACAGATGCCAATATGCCGGATTCATCGAAGCAGGCATATAAAAACATGACCAACTACATAAAACGCTTGAACAGGATACGAAAGAAGAGAGGACAGCCTAATCTCCGGTACATATATGTTACGGAGTGTTCCGAGAAAGGACGCTGGCACCATCATATCGTAATGGATGGCGATATGGGGCTTGATGTAGCCGAAGCCACATGGCACATGGGCGGGCGTAATCAGGTGCGCCGTCTGGAGAAGGATGAGAATGGTCTTTCCGGAATGGCTAACTACATCACTAAGCAGAAGCGGCAGAATGGCGGCAAGTATCAGAAGGCATGGAAGTCAAGTAAGAACCTGAGAAAGCCCAAGGTGGACAAAAATCATTATAAATTCAAGCAGAAGGACGTTGACGAGGTGGTTACAGGGCGTCAACCCATGGAGGACAAGCTTAAAAGGTGGTATGAGGTACAAGGCTATAAAATGTATGACTTCGAGGTCAGATATAACGTGTTTAACGGACGGTTTTACATATCAGCGCGCCTGCGCCGCCCGCCGGATAAGCCTAAAGACAGGAAGGAGAGGTTAAAAGAATGAATTTAAGAAATGCATTAAGAAGCGAGGACACCGAACAGATAAACGTGATCGCGTGGGCGGACTGGAACGCGATTATGTACCCGGAGCTTAGGTGGCTGCACCATATACCCAACGGCGGCAGCAGGAACAAGGCGGAGGCGGTCAAGTTTAAACAGATGGGAGTGCGTTCGGGGGTATCGGATCTGTGTTTACCTTACCCGAAGGGAATTTACCATGGGCTGTACATTGAAATGAAGTATGGCAGCGGAGTGCTTCAGGGCACACAGAAGGAGTTTCTGTCCGATATGGCAGAGGCAGGGCACTATGTGGCAACGTGCTATTCAGCTGAACAGGCAGTTAAAGTCCTTAAGGAATATATAGGGCTGGCACGTCTGGAATTTGCTCCGGAGGGTTTTACATCCAGGATGTCCAGACCGAACAACAGTGTCTGGAAGGATGACAGACTGCCATGCGGGAGGTGATGACATGACGGAAGATGAGGTAATGAACAAAATGAGGGCATCGGCAAATGAGTTCGATGCATTGTGCCGGAAGCAGCAGTATGTCATGGCTATCAATTTGTATTACAGGGTACGTGCCGTTGCCGTGTACATAGAAATGCCGGAGGACAGGCTCACAGAGCTGTTTGGAAGCTATGGAGAGACCGAGGAGCAGAATATTGTTCCGGGGCTGTTTCCAAGACAGATAATAACAAGCGTGGCTGACCGCGCAATGAAGCAGGAGATTGAAGAAAACAGCAGGGGAAACCCCACACAGGTACATGATTTCAGGACATATCTGCCACGCAGTTATTTCAAGTCCAGACGATAACCACAAATGAACAGAGTAAATAAACAAAACAGGAGGACAATACATCATGAAAATTATCGCGGTAATGAACCAAAAGGGCGGCATAGGCAAGACAATGACAGCCGCTAGTATCGCCTACATATTAGGCGAGGAGCATAAGAAGAATGTGCTGGTCGCAGACGCAGACCAGCAGGGCAACATATCACTGCTGTACGGCAGATATGACCCGGAAGGGCAGGGAATGCCTGAACTGCTTGAGAACCACAGGGCAGCAGGAGGGACATACTCGACGGCGGAGCTTATACAGACTACACCGTATGAGCACATAGATATCATTCCGGCAAATGGATATCTGATGAGAACCAACATGCGGCTTCTCATGGAGGAGGGCGGTGACCAGATATTGAGGTTCTCTGCGGCAGTTAATGAAGCAAGGACGGTGTATGACTACTGCATTGTGGACTGTGGTCTGCTTATGGACATGACGGTGACGAATGTCCTTGCGGCAGCAGACCTTGTGATTGCACCGGTCAAGATAGGCGGCTTCGAGATAGAAGCTGCTGATAATATGAATACCCAGATTGATTCCTTCCGAAGCGTTAACCCGGATATCAGGATGAAAGTCCTTCTGACCATGCGCCAGGGCAACCGGACAACGGCGCAGATTGAGGAGTGGCTCAGAGAGTCATCGGGGCATGACTGCTTCGCGACAGCGGTGCGACGCTCAATAATGGCTGAAAAGTCAACTGTTGCACACCTCCCACTGCCGGCCTTTGCGAAGCACAGTCCGGTCACACAGGACTATAGGGCGGTTGTGGATGAGATAATTAAAAATACACAGGAGGATTAAGGATGGCTTGGAATGTTATAGACCAGTTAAATAAAAATGCGGCGTCGGCTGTTATGGATGACAGCCCGAAAGCGCGTTTCCGCACAAAGGATATCAGCATTAAGAAGATGTACAGCAATGACAATAATTTCTACTCAATGCCAGATATCGAGAAGCTTGCGCAGGACATTTATGTGTTCGGTTTAATAGAGAACCTTGAAGTGGTCTATGCACCCTGCGAGCGCGGTGATTACAGGATAACCGCAGGAGAGAGAAGATGGAGGGCGCTAAATCTCCTTGTGGAGCAGGGACACAGGGAATTTGAGATTGCGACATGCCAGATTCAGACGCCGCAGTCTGATAATGAGGAGCGCCTGCGCCTCATTGTGGCAAACGCATACAGGAATAAGACGGTGACCGACATCCTGGAAGAGGAGCGGCAGCTCAAAGAGATTCTACAGGACATGAGGGACAACGGACAGACGCTGAAGGGCTACAGGCTGGACAGCGGAAGGCTCCGTGACGTAATAGCGGACATGCTGAGAGTGCCTGCCAGCAAGATAGGGCAGATTGAGAGTATCAACCGCCATCTGCTTCCTGAATTTACAACGGAACTTAAGGAAGGGCGCCTTACTTTCACGGCAGCCTATGAGATAAGCGGAATGACCGAAGAAGCACAGAAACAGATGCTTGAAAGATACCGTGAGAACGGCTTGACGTTCAGGGAGGTGCGTGAGGCAAAAAAACAGCAGGAGGAAGCGGCGGCAGCAGCACAGATAGCGGGACAGCTTGAGATCGAACCGGATGGAAGCCTTCCGGGAATTGGGGACGGACATATACCGGAACCGGAGACGGCTCACAATTATGGTGAACATCCGGATGATTCAGCAGAGGAAGCGGAGGCAGCAGGCGGGATGGAGAGCCGGTCTGAGGATGAGTATATAGAAGTGCACCCGGAGAGCGTGGTCTCACTCTGCTACAGCTGTAAGAATTATTCGGGCTGTGAAGCAAGGACGGCTGCATGCATTAACTGTGACATGTATATTGACAAGGCAGAATCAGAGAAAACCCCGGAGCAGCTATATGATGAGGAGCAGGCTGCCATGGACCGTGAGACAAGACGTAAATTAAGCCGGCAGGCAGATGAACAGAAAATGAAGCAGCTTCCATCGGACACGCAGAAACAGGTTAAGATCCATGAGGTAAAAATAGGTGCGACTTTCTTTGAAGAAGCCGCCTGCGGAAAGAAGAACTTTGAACTCCGCAGGAATGACCGCGGTTACAGGGTCGGGGATATGCTTGAGCTGCAGGAGTACAGGGATGGTGCATATACCGGCAGGACGTGCCGCAAACGCATAATATACATGCTTGAGGACTACACAGGACTTCAGGAAGGGTACTGCATTCTTGGCTGTGAGCTCATTGCGGGTGAAGATGAGTCCGGCACCGGAGCAGCGGGAGAGGAGGCATAACCCATGCAGGAAGTGAACATATACCTTCTGAGTGACATAAAAGGTCCCGGAAGAAAGAGCACGGGCACGTACATATATGTTATCGCAATGAAGAACCCTGAGATAAAAGGCAGCGTAAAGGGAGTAAAGACAGTAAAGGACACAACAGCGAATCAGATTGAGCTTATGGCGCTCATAGAGGCGCTTAAGCGTTTTAACAGGAAGTGCAGCATTGAGATATACACAGACAGTCCATACCTGATGGCGGCATTCAATAATGATTGGGTGTACGGCTGGAAGGCTAACGGCTGGAAAACGGCAGCAGGTAAGGAAGTTGCGAACAGAAAAGAATGGGAGGAGCTTATTAAGGCTGTTGACGGATATCTGATAAGAGTATGTGAGCTGGAGCCTGTACAGCGCACTATTCTTGAATCTGAAATGCACAGAAGCAGTAAAAAAACTAATTACGCATAAACGAGGAGGATGAACAGATGACGCAGAATAATTGTGTGGTACTGCAGGGGCTGATACTGAGCATTCATTTCAGCCATGAAACACATGGAGAGAAGTTTAGACTAATAGAATTGAGCATAGAACGCAAAAGCGGTGTCGCGGATGTGCTTAACATTATTGCTTCCGAGTGGCTTCAAGGCTCGGATGTAAAAGAAGGTGAGTACATAAAGGTGAAAGGCGAGTTCCGTTCCAGAAATGTACATACACCGGAGAGGAGCAGGCTTGAGCTGAGTGTTTTCGCAACAGAAATAACAAAGTTCGATAGTGAGTTCGACTATCTGTTTGACAGGGAGAGCGAAAACAGAATAGAACTTGATGGCTATATCTGTAAGCCTCCGGTTCTCAGGAAAACACCATACGGAAGGGTTATAGCGGATGTACTGCTTGCCGTCAACAGGACAAGCGGCAGAAGCGATTATATACCTTGCGTGATGTGGGGAAGGACAGCCGGATACGTGTCAAGCTTTCCGGTTGGCAGCAGGCTAAAGCTCACAGGACGCATTCAGAGCAGAAAATACAATAAGAAACTGACAGAGGAATACACGGAAATCCGTACGGCGTATGAAGTGTCAGTAAATGAATTGCAGATTATAGCAAAGGAGGATGAAAACAATGGCGAGGACGTCTAAGGAACAGAGAATCTATCTTGAAGGAATAGCATTTGCCTACAAGATAGCCAAGGAGCAGGGAGTTGAGGCACTTGCGAAGGAGGTAAAATTCAGGGGAGCAAATAATTGCGCCATGAATGTCAATTACAGCGAGCTTGTGGCAGTGACAAGAGGACGCTGCAAGGACGAGCTGGAGAAATTGACAATGGAGTTGTTCGGGGATAAGAATACCGGGGAAACAGGGAAAGCGGAGGCAGCAGCACATGAGACGGCCACTCAGGATATTCATGAAGGTGTGGAAATATCGGAGGACTTGGAGGCAGCAGCACAGAAAAGCCCAAAAGCGTGCAAGAGCACCCTTCCGCCGGAAGAAGAGGAGAAACTTCTTCGCCGGCTTTATGTGACAGAAGGCAGGACTGTCAAAGAAATATCCGACATGATGGGACTATCAAAGTCAAATATATATGACCGCATCAGGAAGTACGGCCTGAAAAATAAAAAATATGACCGCGATTGGGACGGTTACGCATTAGAGAGCGAGAGAAGAAAGTAGGAGGAACGGCAAATGAATATAAAAACAATAAACCTTACGGCTGAAAGCGGAACCAGGAAAGAATTGTGCATGAAAAAAATAGTGCATACGGTGGAAATGCTGCAACATGTAGATGAGGAAAAAACTGCAATCGGGACCACACTGTGCGGTTACATGGAATGCTGTAAGGACATCGGCTATATAAGCGATGATGAGTATAAATTATTAAAAGAAATGGTAATTGGAATCACAAACGCCAAGAGCTGTGTAATTATTGCAGAGGGAAAATCATAGAAAGGCTGTGTCGGAATCCGACACAGCGAGGGAGAGGGTGATTGCGCCATGTCAAAAATGACAAAAGGTAAAATGGAATTTATTAAATCACATGAATGTATTAAGAACCATACTCAAACAGCAATAGAGCAATACACGGATGGCAATGCGTCACATTGGTATTTTAATATCAATAATAAATTGAATGGAATACTGTACTGCCCTTATTGCGGCAAAAATCTCTATATGGAGGAACTAGATGAAGGCACAAATACAGACATGGTTTGAAAATGTAATACATAAAAGACAAAGGCTGTGTCAGAATCCGACACAGCGAGGGAGAAGGTGATTGCGCCATGAAAAAACGATGGGTATACAACGTAGTTATTTACACAAAACGTGACGGAAGAAAGTTAGAAACTGCAAAGTGCAGAACGTATATTGGGGTGCTTCTTTTTATTGTGAAAATGTCTAAAAAGTATTCTAAAGAGTTTGCAAAAGCACATATTGATGAATTGGAGGAATGAGTAGTGATTAATGGTGAGCTGATTGTTGACAACTTCGCCGGCGGAGGAGGAACGTCGACAGGCATTGAAATTGCAACAGGCCACAGTGTTGACATTGCAATCAATCATGACCCGGAAGCTATCAGGATGCATAAAGTAAATCACCCAGGCACCCGGCATTACTGCGAGAGTGTATGGGACATCGACCCGGTCAAGGTATGCAATGGACATCCGGTCGCACTTGCGTGGTTTTCGCCGGACTGTAAACATTTCTCCAAGGCTAAAGGCGGTAAGCCGAAGGACAAGAAAATAAGAGGGCTTGCATGGGTGGCACTGCGATGGGCAGCGAAGGTACGCCCAAGGGTAATAATGCTGGAGAATGTCGAAGAATTTAAGACGTGGGGTCCACTTAACAGAGGACACCATCCGATTAAAGCCAAGATAGGGGAGACCTTCAGAAAGTTCGTAGAACAGCTGGAAGGTCTTGGCTATGCGGTACAGTTCAGAGAACTAATAGCTGCTGATTACGGAGCTCCCACAACGCGGAAGCGTTTTTTTATGATTGCACGGTGCGATGGCAAGCCGATTGTGTGGCCGCTGCCGACACATGCTCCGGCAGACAGCAAGGCAGTCAAGGCAGGACTGCTTAAGCCGTATGTAGGAGCATACACACAGATAGATTTCAGTTTGCCATGTCCGAGCATCTTCGACACTGCGGAGGAAATAAAAGAAAAGTATGGCATCCGGGCGGTGCGTCCTTTAGCACCCAAGACAATGGAGAAAATTGCACGAGGGATGAAAAAGTTCGTGCTTGACAATCCAGAGCCATTTATCATTCAGGTGAATCACGGCGGAGAACGCAGACCGCTGGAGATGACTGAGCCGCTGCCGACAATAACAAGCAGGCATGGATATGGAATTGTTGAGCCAGTTTTAATTCAATATCATGCTGAGACCTCAGAAAATGTAAGGGGACAAGGCGTTGATAAACCACTTATGACAGTTGATGGCTCTAACAGATATGCTCTTGTAACAACATTTCTGAGTAAATATTATAACGAATTTTATAGAGGAGCAGGTGACACACTTAACAATCCGCTTCCGACAATAACGGCGCAGGATCACAACAGCATTGTGACGGCGAACCTGATACAGATGAACAATCATTGTTACGGCCGCGATATCACACAACCGCTTCCGACGATTACGGCGGGAGACGGACATTTCGCCGAAGTACGGGCGTTTTTAATCAAGTACTATGGACAGGGGACAGGTCAGGATATCAAGAATCCGCTTGATACAGTCACAGCGCAGGACAGGTTTGGTCTTGTTACAATATCAGGTGTAGATTATCAGATTGTTGACATCGGATTGAGGATGCTGGAGCCTAGGGAGTTGTATGGCTGCCAGGGATTTCCGGAGGATTATATTATTGACCGTGATTGCGATGGCAAGGCATATCCGAGGAGCGAACAGGTGCGCAGATGTGGAAATGCAGTTTGTCCGCCAATTCCTGCGGCACTTGTAAAGGCTAACCTTCCGGAGCTGTGCGTTGCCGCCCGGATGCAGAATATGAGTATTGTGCAGGAGCAGACGGGGCAGTTGAGGTTTGCATGATAATTATAGGGCAGATTTTAAAAGAGAGGTATAGTATGACAGTACAGGGTATAAGCAATGAGCGCGTTCCAGCGTTCGGATATTACAATCTTGACTGTATGGAAGGTATGAAGCATTTTCCTGATAACTATTTTGATTTAGCTATTGTCGACCCACCTTATTTTTCAGGACCAGAAAGGCGTGGCCATTATGGATATTCAGAATCACCAATTGGCGTAAATAGGCTGTATGAAAAAATGAACAAATGGCAGGTCCCTGGAGAGGAGTATTTTATAGAACTATTACGCGTGTCCAAGGAACAAATTATTTGGGGCTGTAATTATTACGATTATAATTTCGGCCCCGGAAGGATTGTTTGGGACAAATGCAATGGTTCAAGTAACTTTTCGGATTGCGAGATTGCCTATTGCAGCATGCAAACCACTGTTAGACTATTTCGTTATATGTGGAACGGAATGTTTCAGGGGAGAAGCATGTCGGAGGGATGGGTTCAGCAGGGAAATAAAGCTAGAAACGAAAAGCGGCTTCATTCGACGCAGAAACCGGTTATTTTATATGAATGGTTGTTGCAGAAATATGCAAAACCAGGTTTTAAAATTCTGGATACGCATGTCGGGAGTGCGAGTAGTTTAATAGCTTGTCATAAAATGAGCTGTATGTATGTTGGCTACGAGATTGATAAAAAAATGTATCAGTTATCGAGCCAGCGTTTAAAAGAGGAAACGGCTCAAATGTCAATTTTTGAATGGGAGAGGTGTTTTAATGAACGTAATAACTTATCAGAAAACAACAGAGAGAATGGGAGACCATGATAAAAAGAGCAGATGTGAACAGTGTGAATATTTCGGGAAAGCGTCAGACGCGCCTGAAACAGTTGAAGAGGACTGCATGTGGCAGACGTGTGAGGATGAAAACTGCACATTACCATGTGAGAAAGGAGCAGGAATGGAAAGATTAACAGAGAAAAATAAGTGCAAACTTTCACATGGAGGAGAAATAGTGAAAAGAAAAAAAGGCTATCAGCAAGGCTATAATGATGGAATTGATGATTTTGTTGAACAGATAACACTTCCAATGGATGAAGAGCAAATAGTAGATATAGTAGAACGCCTGAAACATAATTTTGAAAGTTAAAGATGAGTTGATTGAATTATATTATACATAAATCAATAGGAGGCAAGAAAAATGGGATGTATATGTGCGACTGCAACAGATGAGTATCATGGCTGGAGATGCAGCATAACAGATGGAGCGTGTATGTTTTTACGACCAAATCAGGACATTTGTGCTGATAAGTATGGGGAAGTTGAGCATACAGAGAAATGGCTAAAAAATAAAGAGGAGATTAGACAAAACGTACGTTCTCTAGTATAATCAATATAGCAGAGCCGGATGTGTAGGAAATACAGCCTGCATATTCGGCTTTAGGTGAGAGGAGTTGATAATTTGGAAACCGGTAAACAGAGAACCAATGAGGATAAAAAGGAGTACCTCTGGAGATACAGCGAGGCCAAGAAGGACTTGGAGAGGGAAGAACTTTTATACAAAGAGGCAGTATTATCATTCTATCCATCATACAGCATAGGGGGTGATGGTGGGAGTGGAACCCATGAAGCCAAGGATCTGTCAGACAGAATTGTACGAGAGGAAATGATAAAAAAGCGTTACCTGAAAAAGCGCTACCTAAAGCTGAAAATTTTAACAGAAATAAAGGACGCTATAGAGAGACTGGATGACCCGGACGAAAAGAATGTTCTTGTATATCGTTACATACTGCTGAAAAAGTGGGACGTGATCTGCCAGGAACTTGACATAAGCTGGAAGCAGATACATCGTGTACATTCGCGTGCCCTTGAGCACTTCGAGATTCCGGCGCGGCAGCAGGACAAAAACGTAGAAAAAACTGAGAAAAAGTAAAAGATGACATAGAATGACACACTTAAAAGTGTTATTATGTTATCATAAGATTGAGACCAAGGAGCACAGTTCCTTGGTTTTTTTATTGGAAGGAGGCGCCGGATGGCAAAATTAACAGATAAACAGCAGCGTTTTGTCGAAGAGTATTTAATTGACCTGAATGCAACGCAAGCCGCCATCCGTGCGGGTTACTCAATAAAAACAGCCAATGAGCAGGGAAGCCAGAACTTAGCAAAACTTAGTATTCAGAAAGCTATAGCAGAGGCAATGGCGGAACGCTCTAAGAGGACCGGTGTCAATCAGGACAGGGTGGTGCAGGAGATTGCAAAGATAGCTTTTGTCAAAATGACCGATATAGTGGATGACAAAGGCAGAATTAAAGAATCGGCAACGGATGAAGATTTAGCATGCATTGAAGCGGTGAAGTACAAGCGGTCTGATGGTGAGGCTGGCATGAGCGAAGAACGTGAGGTCAAGCTTGCACCTAAGCTTAAGGCGCTTGAACTGCTTGGAAAACATCTTGGAATGTGGAGCAACAATCCGGATGTCAATATCACTGTACCGATTGTCATATCCGGTGAGAACGAGCTGGAAGATTAGGCGGTGATAGCCCATAAATAAAAGCATATCATCACAACATGTGTTCGGGTATATGAAGTACATCATGTATCCGGACGAATATAAAAATAAAAAAACACAAAAAGGCAGGCATAGCAATGTAAGCCTGCCGGAGATTGTAGGCAAGGGTTACGGAACTTTCTGGAGGTGGAAGGGACGTTACAGAGTATGCAAGGGCAGCCGAGCTTCTAAAAAGTCCAAGACAACGGCACTTTGGTACATCGTCAATATGATGAAGTACCCACAAGCGAATACTCTTGTCGTGCGAAAGACATTCAGGACATTGAAGGATTCCTGCTTTACAGAGCTTAAGTGGGCGATTCACCGCCTTGGTGTAGATGCCTTTTGGGACATAAAGGAGAGCCCGCTTGAAATGACCTACAAGCCGACGGGGCAGAAAATTTACTTCAGGGGACTTGATGACCCTCTGAAAGTAACATCAATAACCGTTGATAAGGGCTGCCTGTGCTGGATGTGGATTAACATATCGGTTCACATCAAAAAAATAAACTTCTCTAATTGCTGGGACACCCTAACATTAAGTTGAGGGCAATCAGCAGCGAAGCTATTTGACATAATTTAAACGGTTGTGGTATCGTATACATACGAAATATTATGGAGATGATATCATGGAAGAATGGAGAGACATTCAGGGATATGAAGGCATTTACCAAATAAGTAACCTGGGTAGGGTAAAAAGTATTGGTGGTCGATGTGGAACAGTAAATCGAAAAGAAAAAATTCGTGCTAAAAGTTTTACACATGATGGGTATGAAAAAATAAGATTGCAACATAATGGTAAAGATGAAACAAAAAGGGTTCATAGATTGGTTGCCGATGCCTTTATTCCAAATCCAGAAAACAAAGATACAATAAACCATAAGGATGGGGATAAGACTAATAATACGGTTTCTAATTTAGAGTGGCTTGACCGTACAGAGCAAATGTTACATGCTTATAAACTGAGATTGAAGGCTCCTCAAAATGGTTCAGAAAATGTAAATGCAAAGCTGACAGATGAGCAGGTAAGAGAAATTCGGCGACTGTATATTCCGTATAGTAAGGAATATGGAACAGTAGCACTTGCAAGAAAATATGGAGTAACAAATAGAATTATTGGTTTGATTGTAAAAAATAAAGAGTATAAAAATGTCAAATAGAACGTCCAACGACTATCGAAAGCGAAAAGACATCCGTATGGGTGTCTTTTTTAGTTAGTAGAGTAGAATTCAAGCGAATTCGAAACGGGAAGCACGTTAAGTAACGTGAAGATATAGTCTGCTCTGTATGGAAACATACAGAGGATAAGCGGAAGCGGCTTATCCGAAACATAATGCGAAGAGGCTTATGAGATAAGCTCCGAGAATGACTTTAATATGCTTGATGAGTCAATCCGAGGAGCTGTTCCGGATGGTTCCGGTCTATTCAAGCAGATAACGATTACCCTGAACCCATGGAACGAACATCACTGGATAAAAAAGAAATTTTTCGACAATCCGGATGATGAGACGCTTGCCATGACCACGAACTACACATGTAATGAATGGCTTGATTCTGCCGATTTAAAAGTCTTTGAGACAATGAAAAAGCAGAATCCGAGACGTTACAGGGTAGCAGGCTGTGGTGATTGGGGTATCGTGGACGGACTTGTCTATGAGAACTGGGAAGAGAAAGCGTTCAGCATAGATGAGGTGCGCGCTGTTCCCGGTGTGCGCACAGTGTTCGGTCTTGACTTCGGGTACACGAATGACCCGAGTGCTTTATTCTGCGGATTCATAGACCAGACAAGCAAGACAATATGGGTTTTTGATGAAATGTATAGCCCCGGAATGAGCAATGAAGCAATAGCCTCCGGTGTAAAACAGCTGGGTTTTGCAAAGGAGAAGATAATTGCGGATTCGGCGGAGCCTAAGAGTATAGACCGCCTGCGTGAGCTAGGACTTAAGGGAATCAGGCCGGCACGCAAAGGCAAAGACAGCATTAACAATGGAATTGATTTCATACAGGACTATCACATCATAATACATCCTAGATGTGTCAATTTCATAACGGAGATAAGCAATTATCAGTGGGATTCTGATAAATCAGGTAAAAAACTCAATGTTCCTATAGATGATTTTAACCATCTTATGGATGCCATGAGATATGCACTTGAGGATATCTCCAAGGGAGATACATATAGTTTTGATTAAAGGGGGTGGGTGCACTGTTGCAGCCGGAAAATTTACAGTTAATTGAAAAAGAGATAGAGGCTTGGAGATGTTCACCCCGGAGGGTAATGCAGATAAAAGGGGATTTGTATTATAACAATGAACATGACATTATTCACCGAAAGCGAATGGCAATCGGTGAGAACGGAGAGCTTCAGGAGATAACCAATCTGCCGAACAACAGGGTGATAGACAACCAGTATGCCAAGATGGTGAACCAGAAAGCAAACTATCTGTTCGGTAAGCCGTTCACGCTTGACGGTGAGAATAAACCGTACATAGAGCTTTTAAAAGATGTGTTTGACAGAAGCTTTATGAAGCTGCTTAAGTCGGCGGGCAAGGCCGCGTATAATGGTGGCATTGCCTGGTTGTGTCCGTATTATGAGGATGACGGAAGGTTAATGTTCAGGAAGTTTCCTGCACATGAGATTCTTCCGTTCTGGAAGGACGCAGAACACACGCAGCTTGAATCGGCGGTGCGTGTGTACCCTAAGATAATCAATGAGGGAACACACAGACGGCTCATCGATAAGGTGGAGATATATGACACGGACGGAGTACATCAGTTTATCCTTGAAGGAGGCAGCAGGCTCATTCCGGAAGCTGATATACTGGCGCCTGTTCCATATGTGTGGACTGTAGGAAATGGAGAAACACAGTTCTATAACTGGGAGCGTATACCGCTTATACCGATTCGCCCGAACGAGGAGGAAATCCCCCTGATTAAAAAGGTGAAATCCTTGCAGGATGGCATAAATGTAATGCTCTCTGATTTTGAGAACAATATGCAGGAGGACAAGCGCAATACAATCCTCATCATTAAGAACTATGATGGTACGAGCTTGGGAGAGTTCCGACGTAATCTTGCCGTGTATGGTGCGGTTAAGATAAGGAGTGACAGTACATCTCAGGGCGGGGTTGAGCCTCTTGAGATAACGGTCAATGCGGACAACTATAAAGCCATTGTAGAGATATTTAAGAAGGCTCTTATTGAGAATGCGATGGGCTTTGACGCGAAGGATGACAGGCTGTCCGGCAACCCGAACCAGATGAACATTCAGTCAATGTATTCTGATATAGACACAGACGCCAATGATATGGAGACAGAGGTGCAGGCAGCGTTTGATAATATACTCTGGTTTATCAACTGCCATCTTGAAAACACCGGACATGGCAGCTTCGCGGGACAGGAGAAAGACATAGATGTGGTATTCAACCGTGATATGCTGATGAATGAGGCAGATATAATCAATAATTGCCGCAATTCGCAGGGCATTATCTCAGATAAGACCATTATAGCAATGCACCCATGGGTGAGAGACCCACAGGAAGAGCAGGAGGAGCTTTTACAGCAGAAGCAGGAGGAACAGTCCACTGTGATGGAATATAGCCCATTTGGGCGGCAGGATGACGCACAGGGGCATAATAGGCAGGATGGTGAAGAGTAATGTCGGAGGAGAAGTGCGACAGCGCGTACTGGAAAAAGCGTTTCGAGGAGCTTGAACGTGCACAGCATGAACAGGGGCGCGTGTGCTATGAGGATATTGAGAAAATGTACCGCCGGGCACAGAATGAGCTTGAGAAAGAGATATCGAAGTGGTATGGCCGCTTCGCAAGAAATAACATGGTATCGATGACGGACGCCAGAAAGATGTTGACAGGCAGAGAGCTTGAGGAACTCCGCTGGGATGTCAGCGAGTACATAGCTCATGGAGAGGAGAACGCTGTGAGCGGTGCATGGATAAAACAACTGGAGAATGCGTCGGCACGGTATCATGTATCAAGGCTTGAAGCACTTAAGCTTCAGACGCAGCAGCAGTTGGAAGTCCTGTTCGGCAATCAGTTGGACAGAATAGATACAGCGATGAAAGATATCTATACATCAGGATATTATAAAACAGCGTTTGAGCTCCAGAAGGGTGTGGGCATCGGATGGAATTTTGCCACGCTGGACGATAAAACTATATCGAAGGTTATAAGTAAGCCGTGGGCGGTTGATGGCAGGAACTTTTCAGAACGTATCTGGAAAAGCAAGGAGAAGCTCATAAACGAGATGCATAAAACGCTCACGCAGAATATTATCCTGGGGCAGGACCCACAAAAAGCAATAAACACAATAGCAGAGAGAATGAAGGTTTCTAAGGTCAATGCCGGAAGGCTGGTAATGACCGAAGAAGCCTTTTTTAGTTCCGCGGCACAGAAAGAGTGCTTTGCAGAACTGGATGTTGAAGAGTTCGAGGTGGTGGCTACCCTTGATTCTCATACATCGCAGCTATGCCGCGACATGGACGGAAAACACTTCCCGATATCGCAGTATGAGATTGGGGTCACAGCGCCGCCGTTCCATGTGAACTGCCGCAGCACCACCTGTCCATATTTCAATGATGAGTTCTCAAACCTTGGAAAGAGAGCTGCAAGAGGTGAGGATGGAAAGACCTACTTCGTGCCGGCGAATATGACGTATAGGGAGTGGGAGAAGTCATTTGTCAACAATGACAAATCGTCATTACAGGAGATAAAGCCTACTACAAGGAGCATGGAAGACAATACAGTAAATGGAACAAAGGCGAAAACACCTGATATTAAATTTTCAACAAAACAAGGGTCAACAATTACAGCTAAACAAAAGTTTGAGGATACGGTGACTGTAACCTCAGCATATAATGATTTACCAATAAAAGTACAGCGACAATTCAGCGGTATTAAGTTTGAATTTGGGTATGCCGGAAGCGCATGTGACATAAAAAACAGGACTATTAGGGTAGGAATAGGAGCTGCTAAGGAAGAAATCTTCCATGAAGTAGGTCATCTGATTGAAAATTATATGTTGGATTCCGATACAGTTAGGGAATATAAAGAATATCTTGTTGAAGGTTTGACGTATAGTGATATAATTAAAGAAATATACTATAATACTTCTGGTAATGGCTCTGAAATATTTCTTATAAAGGGAAGTCGGTTTGAGAGCGAATATCAGTCAAGACTGTATGCCAATATAGCGCTGGAAGCTATAAATGGTGATGGGACAATTAATATTGATTTTTTGGCTGAAACCATATCAGAAGCTTTTAGAAAATACATGAATGGTGAAGAACTTTCGGATAAAGTAAAAAAAATAATAGAGGATGTTGTTTTATGAGTAAGAAAGATGAATTTTTAAAAATCCGTACATACGAAGAATATGACAAACGGAGATACGAATTTAAAAATTTGGATATTCGGGACGAGGAAATTCTTCAACATTGGAACAGTTTATATCCTAAACTAGATAATAGCGATTGGAAAAATGGAATTATGACAGAAGTGTATAAAGACCCGGTAAAACGTACAATGTCATAAGGGGGCAGAGATGAGAATAGAACCATATTTGCTTGATGACAGAGTGATTATTCCTGATAGCATTAACAATATGTCAAAAGAAAAGATAGAATGTGAAATAGCACTCAGTATGCTGCATATTGCAGGATGGTGAAATTAGCAGTAGATAACTATCCTGAATATGAATGGGAGGCTGGAGGGTATGGAGACTTTACAAAATTTGACTTTGTCAGAGAATGAATTAAATAAGGGAACTGTAAAATGTCCTTTGTGCCACAAAGGATTATTGAAGCCGTTTAATCCTAAATTTAAAGTGAATCATTGCTTTATCTGTGATTCATGTGGAGAACGATTGACAATTGAAAAAAATATTGTGATTACTTAATTTATACTTTTGCATATTAAGTAGAAATACCACCACCGTTTAGGCAGGTGGTATTTTTGTATTCAGAATAATGAGGAGGCAGAGATGAGGACTCTAATAAAAACAATGGACGTAACAGACGGACAGATGAGCATGACTAAGGCGGGCAGACGTGTGCCACTGGCACAGTTTTCCGGACATGTCAATATATTTGAAACACAGAGCAACGTAAGCATACTTGGACAGACAGCAAAGGGTGTAAAAAAGATTTATGCTTCATTCATAATTTGCAATGATATAGACTACAGCTCTGATGCGGAGATTGATTCCGCAAGCGTGTATGAGGCTGTAGCCACCGTACAGGGTGAACATGAGCGTGAGAGACTTCTGTTTGCCGGGCTTAGGTTTGAGGATTCCGACCCGGTTCAGGGAAGTGTAACATTCGAGGTAACGGATTTAGAGCTTATAAGAAAGCTCCTTATGATGTAACGGGGTGTTGTTCCCGGTTATCGCTTGGTATGTTATAACTGAAAATATAAAATAATATAGTAATATTACCATGAAAGAAAAACACTGTATATGACCTTTGAGGTAGCACCTCACTAGGTCATGCGGTGTTTTTTATTGCCGTCAAACGGCATTGCGGGCTGTCAAGCGTACAACCGAGCAAACCAAACAATCATGTGGGAGCGACCCCGTAAAAAACGTATTTGAAAGGATGGTGTCATTATGACAAGAAAGCAGTTGGAGGATTTAGGCCTCAGTAAAGAGCAGGTGGACAGCGTTATGAAGATTAATGGCGAGGACATCGAGAATGCCAAGGGAGCGGCAGCAGGAGACAGCACGGCACTTAACACAAGGATAGCAGAGCTTGAAAAGGCGAACTCTGACGCGGCAGCAGCGCATGAGAAGGAGATAGCACAGCTTAAAATCGGCTATGAGGTTGAGAAGGCATTGGGCTCCGCAAAGGCGAAGAATGCCAAGGCGGCGAAGGCAATGCTTGACATGGACGGCCTTAAGCTTGAGAAGGACGGAAGCGTCAAGGGGCTTAAGGAACAGATTGACAAGCTTGTAGCTGATGAGAGCACAAGCTTCCTGTTTGAGAGTAAGCCGGAAGCACCTAAGTTTCAGGGCTTCAAGCCCGGCATAGGTGATAATGTAAAGCCGGGCGAGAACATTGATGTCTCAGCCATGAGTTATGACCAGGTTGTTGCTTACATGGAAGCTAATCCTGAGGCACAGTTTTAATTTTTAAGGGAGGATTTTAAGATGAAATTTGATGCTAAGAGTTTCAATGAGAGAGCGTTCGGAAAGTACATGTCAGCGGTTCCGAACCCTAAGCTTAACAGGCTTAAGCAGTCAAGGGCAATCGTTGGGGATGCCAGACTGCGTGAGACATTCAAGAACAATTCACAGACCGGAAGCGTGTACGCGGTACTTCCGTATTTCGGGCTTCTTTCCGGAACACCTCAGAATTATGACGGTGTGTCCAATGTTACGCCGGGGACCACTACGACATTTGAGCAGGGTGTATTCACATATGGCAGAATGAACGGATGGACTGAGGCCGACTTCTCCTATGATGTCACAGGCGGTGTTGATTTCATGGCAAATGTGAGAAGCCAGGTCAACACATACTGGGATGAGGTAGATCAGGATACAATCCTTGCAATATTAAAGGGAATATTTGCAATGAGCAGTACCGGCAAGGGCAATATCAAGACAGCTAATGCTGAGTTCGTTACAAAGCATACATACGATATAAGCCAGAACACAGCGGATTTGGCTACCACACCGGCTATGTGTATGGACGCGACAACACTTAATTCAGCAATACAGCAGGCCTGCGGCGATAACAAGTCTAAGTTCAGCCTTGTGTATTGTCACAGTGCCGTTGCAACCAATCTTGAAAACATGCAGCTTCTTGCATATCTGAAGTATACAGACGCACAGGGTATACAGCGCGATTTGCAGATGGCTACGTGGAACGGCAGGCTTGTGGTAATCGATGACTCAATGCCTGTTGAGGTTAAGAAGATTGGGGAGACTGCCGGAACGGTATCTCTTTATACAACCTATATCCTTGGTGAGGGCGCGATCGGATGGGAGCCTGTAGGGGCAAAGGTTCCTTATGAGATGGTAAGGGACGCGAAGCTCCACGGAGGTGAGGACACGCTTATCTCAAGAAAGCGTACAGCCGTGAGTGTTGCCGGTATATCATACCTCAAGGCGAGTCAGGCTACCAACAGCCCAACGGATGAGGAACTTTCAAACGGACTTAACTGGTCGCTTGTAAGTGACGAGACTAATACGATTGAGCATAAAGCGGTTCCGATTGCGAGAATAATTTCCAGAGGTTAGTTAAAGCGGAAAGGCGGCGGCTTATGTTTAATGTGGAACTTGTAAAGGGCAGGCTTAAGGGCTTTGGGATTGAGGCCGGGGAAAACGATGAATTTGCTCTTGTCTTTTGTACCGAAAAGGTCAGAGATACCATTAAGAATGAGATTAACCATCCGGATGTCCCGGAAGGACTTGAGCACATAGCTGCTGATATGGCGGTGGGCGAATATCTTATGGCAAAAAAGACGTTCGCCCCGGATGCGCTTAATGGAATTGATTTCGGGTATGCGGTCAAGCAGCTGCAGACCGGTGATACCAATACGGTGTTTGCTGTAGGCGATGGCTCCATGACGCCGGAGCAGAGACTTAATGCGTTCATCAATTATCTTCTGAGCTATGGAAAGGGCGAATTTAATTCGTACAGGCGTATAAGATGGTGAATGTTGATACAGCGTATATGGTGGCAAGAAAAGCCATGGAGAGCACTTACAAGGGCAGTCTTACCGTGACGGAGCACAGAAAGGTCAGGAATGAGCGGACGAAGCTTACCGAGACGGCTGATGTTATCGTGTTGGAAAATCAGCCGTGCCGGCTTTCGTTTGAGTCGGTTGCTCCGGTGCAACAGTCGGAGACAGCGGCAGCAGTAAGCCAGACGGTTAAGCTCTTCGTGTCTCCTGATGTTGCGATAAGCCCCGGCTCGAAGCTTACTGTCACACAGAACGGAGTTACCACAGATTATACAAGAAGCGGTATCGCAGCAGTATATCCTTCACACCAGGAGATAATGCTGGATTTGTTTGAGAGGTGGACATAGATGGCAGGTATGGGAAAATTCAATGCTTCGGACTTAAATAAGTTTAAGGCGGAGCTTGAGAAGATGGAAAGAAATTCCAATGAGTTTATTGAAGCATGTGCAAAGGAATTGGCGGCGAGACTGCTTGCGATGGTGATTAAGAGGACACCTGTGGGTGACTATTCCGGACAGGCATACGAATGTGTGTCGGGTCAGCAGCATAAAGGTCATAAGGTGACAGTGAAAAATGAGAAGACAGGTAAAAAAAAGACAAAAGTCGGAGGTACATTGCGCCGCGGCTGGACAAATGGCGGTAAAATATCTGCCAAAGCCATAAAAGAGTATGCACAAAACATGACAGTAATTCAAAAGGGTGATACCTACGAGATAGAGATAATCAATCCGGTTGAATATGCCAGCTATGTCGAGTATGGACATAGAAAGCCCAACAACAAAGGCTGGGTTCGGGGGCACTTTATGATGACCATATCAGCGCAGGAGCTTCAGGAGAAAGCACCGCAGATTCTTGAGCGAAAAATAAAAAAGTACATGGAGGGCATAAATGCTAAGCTCAATAGTTGACGCGGTGAGTGTGGCACTCAATGGCGAGTTCGGTGATGACTATGAGATATATGGTGAAGAGATGGAGCAGGGACTTAAAGAGCCTTGCTTTTTTATTGCCGTTATTGAGTCATCAGTTAAGCCATATCCGGGCAACAGATATCGCAGACATGCTCAGCTCTGCATACAGTATTTTCCATTGTCAGCGTCAAAGAACAGGGAGTGTGAGGATGCTGCAATAAGGATGGAGGAGTGTCTTGAATATATTGCCCTTGATGAAGGACAGATAAGAGGCATTGACATGAGCCATGAGGTGCATGACGGGGTGATGAGCTTCTTTGTGAATTACAATATGTTTGTGGAGCGCATCAGGAGCGACGAACAGATGGAGTCCATGCTGTCGGACATATTGATTAAGGAGGTAGAGTGATGGCGGAACGAAGAAAAACACAGCCGGAGGAGATACAGGCTAAAGTTACGCAGTCTGATGGGAGCGTTGGCGGGAAAAGCGCGGGTGATAAGGTAGAGGTAAATAAGGAGAGCAGGTTTTTAAAGGAACAGCTCTATGTATCAGCAAGGTATGCTGATAAGAAGGATCTGGTGGCGGCACTTCTTCATGATGGGAGAGGCTACACCATAGAGGAAGTTGATAATATCATTGCAGAATATCTGCATGGAAAGGTGAGGTAAGAGGATGGCTTTAGGTGGAGGAACATTTACAGCACAGAATAAGACGATTCCCGGCACATATATTAACTTCGTGTCGGCTGCGGCTGCATCCGCGGCTATATCAGACAGAGGAGTGGCTACCATGCCGCTTGAGCTTGACTGGGGCATTGAGGGCAGGGTATTTGAGGTGTCTAACGAGGAGTATCAGAAAAACTCAATGAAGATATTCGGCTATTCTGTGGACAATGCGAAGATGAAGGGACTTAATGACCTCTTTATTGGGGCTAAGACGCTATATGCATACCGCCTTAACTCAGGAGGCACTAAGGCATCAAATGAGTATGCGGAGGCGCTTTATTCGGGTGTAAGGGGCAATGACATAATGATTGTCATTCAGGATAACGCAGACCAGACGGGAATGCATGATGTCATCACATATCTTGGAACGGCCAAGGTGGATGAACAGACGGTTGGCAAGGCGGAACAGCTTACAGCTAATGATTATGTGCGGTTTAAGAATACAGAGCTTTCGACAACTGCCGGGAAACCACTTTCCGGAGGAACTAACGGAACTGTGGATGGTTCGGCTCATCAGAGCTACATCAATAAGATTGAGCCATATTCATTTAATACAATGGGTGTTGTTACAGCCGATTCCGGAACGAAGAAGCTCTATGCTGCATTCGTAAAGAGAATGCGTGATGAGGTCGGGGTCAAGTTCCAGCTTGTGCTGCATGACTGTGCGGCAGATTATATGGGCGTCATCAATGTTAAGAACAAGGTGACAGATGACGGATGGGCTGAGAGTTCACTTGTGTACTGGGTGACAGGGGCACAGTGCAGCTGTGCTGTGAATAAATCGTGCCAGAATAAGAAGTATGACGGTGCGTTCACAGTGGATACCGAATATACACAGAATGATTTAAAGGCAGCAATCAATAAAGGGGAGTTTGTCCTCCACAATGTGAGTGGGGATGTAAGAGCTCTTGAGGATATCAATTCAATGGTGACGGAATCCGACACACAGGGAGCAGTATTTAAAGACAACCAGACAGTGCGTGTTATTGACCAGATAGGCAATGATGACGCTTTACTTTTTAACACCAAGTATCTGGGTGTTGTCCCGAACAATGCGGCGGGAAGGATATCGCTCTGGTCAGACCTTGTTAAGATAAGGCAGCAACTTCAGGAGCTTGGAGCTATAGAGGAGTTTACGGACAAGGATGTGACTGTCGAACAGGGAGACAGTAAGAAATCCGTTGTTGTAAATGGCTCAATTCAGGTAGTTAATGCGATGTCCAAGGTCTATATGACCATAACAGTGGCATAGGAAGGAGAGAACAATGGGAAAGAACGTAACTATGCGTGCGAAAGATACAATCGCCGCGTCGCTGGGTGAGTGTTTTGTCACCATAGAGAACAGGCGGTATAACTTGATGCAGGCAATCAAGGTGGAGGCTAAGTTTGAAAAAAGCAAGTCGGAAGTTCCGATTCTGGGAAAGCTTGGAAAAGGTAACAAGAGTACAGGCTGGAAGGGCACCGGTTCGTGTACCCTTCATTACAATACGAGTGTTTTCCGTCAGTTAATGCTCAATTATAAAGAGACTGGCGAGGACATCTATTTTGATATGCAGATTACGAACGAGGATCCTACAAGTGATGTGGGGCGTCAGACGATAATTCTCAAGGACTGCAATATCAATGGTGGAATCCTTGCCAAGTTCGATGCGGATTCAGAGTATCTTGATGAGGATATAGATTTCACCTTCGAGGATTTCTCAATCCCGGAGACATTCAAGGAGCTTACAGGATTCCTCACCAATTAGTATACAGGCTACCAGCCTGATAATTACCTTGTGAGCTTATGACAGGCTCACACAGGGATTTTTTATTATTATGTGATAGATAAGAAGGGAGAATATGAAATGTCAAAATTCAGCGCTTTTATGAAGGAAAATAAAAAAATCAGGGAGAATGGGAAGTATGCACCGACAACGTCTCTTACAGATGAAAAGGGAAACCCGCTTGAGTTTGAATTTAAGCCTATTACATCTAAGGAGAACGAGGAACTTAGGGATTCCTGCACTTATGATGTTCAGGTGACAGGCAGACCGGAGGTGTTCAGACCAAGGCTCAACACGAAGAAGTATCTTGCTAAAATGATTGTAAGCTCTGTTGTGGTTCCGGATCTATATGACAAGGAGCTTCAGGACAGCTATGGTGTGATGACACCGGAGGAGCTGCTTTTTGCCATGATTGATAACCCTGGCGAGTATCAGGACTTATGTGTATGGATTCAGAAGTTCCAGGGCTTCGATAAGACCTTAGAGGAGAAGGTCGACGAGGCAAAAAACTGATTGAGGAGGGCGATGGGGAGGCTAATTATGCTTACTATGCTCTCCATAAACTGCATATAATGCCGGGTGAGTTCCTGAATATGGACGCACAGGAAAAGGCATTTATTATCGCTTCAATTGACATTAAGGTTGAAAATGACAAGAAGGAGCGCAAAAGAGCCGAGTCACAGTCAAAAAAGCATTGATAGAAGGAGGGCATTATGGCATCGATTCAGACGGGAATAGAATTACAGGACCATTTCTCAACCGTCCTGTACAGAATAATAGATTCGGTCAATATCGCTGTGAACTCAATGGCTGATATGAACTCCTCCATGAGTGCTGATGTGGATACGTCCGGCTTTGACAGTGCAAGGGAAGCAATAGCTCAGGCTACAGCACAGCTTGAGCGTTATAATATGGCGATGGACCGGCAGGATTCAGGGAAAATTGTCAAGACGGTTGTTCAGGAACCGGAGCAGGTCAAATGGCAGCCGGAGCCTGTTGATGTGTTCATAACAACAGGTTATGATCGTTTTACACAGGAAGTGCAGAGCGCGAACTCAATGCTTGAGCAGCTAAGCAGCACGCAGGACAGTATAGCCAAGCAGGCGTACAACACGAATATATTTCCGCCGGAAGCATTTCAGAATCTCAACAGCATGGCAGTGCGTATTGACATGATAAAGGGGCGTATACAGCAGATAGAAAACAACCGGGTTAATATTGGCACGGAAACAGCCAATGCAGAGCTTGAACAGCTCAGGAACCAGTTGGCAGCAGCCTTGTCATCGCAGAGTGAACTTAATGAAGCGATGCAGAACATGGACGTGTCATCGGCGAATGTGGCATATCTTAAGCTGTCTCAGACAATCGGTAACACCGAGCGGTATATACGTGATAATGTCGACGAGCAGGGAGCCTTCAATCAGCAGATAAAGAGCGGCACACAGGACGCGGACGAGCTTTTTAATACCATTAAAAGTGCTGTTGCCGCTTATGTGAGTGTCCAGAGTATCGGGAAGGTTATCAGTCTGTCAGATGATCTTGTACAGACAACCACACGTCTTAATATGATGAATGATGGTTTACAGACAACAGATGAGCTTGTGAACATGACTTATGCGGCTGCTCAGGATGCCAGAGGTTCATTCAGTGATATGGCAGATGTTGTGGCGCGTTTCGGAAATAATGCCGGGAGTGCGTTTGGAAGCACAACGGAGGTGGTCGCTTTTGCTAACCTGATTCAGAAGCAGATGACGATTGCCGGAGCTTCCACGCAGGAGGCTTCCAATGCAATGCTGCAGCTTTCACAGGCACTTGGTTCAGGAGTACTGCGCGGTGATGAGCTCAACAGTATATTTGAGCAGGCACCGAACCTTATTCAGAATATCGCTTCGTACATACAGAACAATGAGAGCGTTGCAAGACAAATGGCAGAGGCTATAGGAGTGTCTTATGAGGAAATGTCAGCCAATGCCATGGGGCACATAAGGGATATCGCTGCGGAGGGACTTATCTCAGCGGATATAGTTAAAACTGCAATATTCACGGCATCGGATGAGATTAATTCTAATTTCAATGACATGCCGATGACATGGGGACAGGCATGGACAAGAATGCAGAATACCGCAATGATGACGTTCAGGACTGTATTACAGAGAATCAACGATACCGCGAACAGCGATGCCTTCAATGTTCTGTCAGATAAAGCCATAGACGCAATGGGAACACTTGCAAGCGTGGCAGTGAATGTATTTGACTTCATGGCATCGGGTGCAGCCTTCGTGGCTGATAACTGGTCCGTGATAAGCCCTATCGTGTACAGCATTGTTGGAGCTTTGGCAGTATATGCCGCTTATCTTGGAGTAGTGAGTGCGGCAGAGCTTGCAGGCAAGGCGGCAAAGGTTGTGGCGTGTATTGCTTCATACGCCCATGCGGCAGCCACCAGAACGGAAGCTTCGGCAACGGCTCAGGCAACAGCGGCACAGATGGGCTTTAACACAGCGTTGCTTGCATGCCCTGTCACATGGATTGTCATAGCACTTATAGCGATTGTGGCAGTACTCTACGCAATATGTACCGCCATTGCAAAGACAACAGGTGTCGCTTCGTCCGGCTTAGGGGTGATGACAGGAGGAATCAATGTTGCGATTCAGTTTTTATGGAATCTGCTTAAGGTTGCAGCGAATGTATTTCTTGGTGTAGGAAATGGTGTAAGTGCATTAGGGGGCAACATAAAGACCGCATTCCATAACAGCATTTCTGATGTACAGTCTTGGTTTTACGGACTGCTTTCAGATGTGATAACAGTGGTTCAGGGAATATGTGCAGCACTCAACAAGCTTCCCTTTGTCAGTTTCGATTATTCAGGAATAACAAACGCTGCGGATGACTATGCAGCCAAGGCGGCGGAGGCTGCCGGAAATAAACAGGAGTATCAATCCATAAGTGAGGCGTTCAATGAAGGCTTCAACACGTTTGATGCGTTCCATGACGGCTGGGTATCCGATGCGTTTAATTCCGGTGCGGCATGGGGCGATGGCATAGCCGATAAGATTGACAGCTTTAGCCTGTCGGACGTATTCGGCAAGATAGAGATTCCGGATGCAGGCCAGTATGACAGTGTATTTTCTGATGCGATATCAAATGGTATCGGTGATGGAATTATGAGCATTGCCGATGATACCGGTGACATCAAGGATTCGCTTGACATTACAAAGGAGAATTTAAAGTATCTCAGGGATATAGCTGAGCAGGAGACTGTAAACAGGTTTACTACAGCAGAAATTCATATTGACATGTCGGGAATGCAGAACACAGTAAACAATGGCGGCGATATCGACGGCTTCGTGACAGAGCTTACGGATGCCGTGAATGAGGCAGCAGAGATTATGGCAGAGGGGGTACATCAGTAATGGGGTATGACGTTTATCTTGGAAACTGTCTTCTTCCGGTTACTCCGGAGAAGATAACAACGAAGGTTAATGGAAATAATAAGACCATCACATTGATAAATGATGGGGAGATTAACATATTAAAGAAAGCCGGATTGACGGATATTGATTTTACAGTAGAGATTCCACAGAGCAAGTATCCTTATGCTGTCTATAAGGATGGATTTAAGGAGGCGGGATATTTCTTTGACATATTCGAGAACCTTAAAAACAGCCTTAAGCCGTTCCAGTTTATTGTGTGCCGCCGTATGCCATCAGGAAGGAAGCTTCTGAGTACTAATATCAAGGTGTCGCTTGAGGACTATAAGATTACCGAATCGGCTAAGAATGGTTTTGATTTTGAAGTGCAGCTTAAATTAAAACAGTACAGAGATTATGGAACCAAACAGATAAATGTACAGCTTGCCTCCGGAAAGCCGCGGGCAAGTGTTGAGCCGAAACGCGAGACGAACAACTCACCTGCACCATCATCCGCTCAGAGCTACACGGTAAAAAGCGGGGACTGCCTGTGTGCTATCGCAAGGCGCTTCTACGGTGATGATAAGAGATATATTGATATTTATAATGCCAACAAAAGCATTATAGGTGGGAATCCTAATCTTATTATGCCAGAACAGAAATTGACAATTCCGGTGTAGGAGGAGATATGAGTGTTGAATTACTGATAGGCAATGATACAGGTACTAAAGTGTACCAGCCAGCGGTTCAGGAAGGCATAGAGTGGTCAACGGAGCGAAAGGACACACCGGGAAAGCTTGTATTCAAAGTCATCAAGGATGATATGCTTGATTTTTCGGAAGGAAGTGCTGTCCGCCTCCGCGTTGATGGAGATAATGTCTTTTACGGCTTCGTATTCAAGCAGCAGCGGGACAAGGAAGGAATAATTACCGTTACAGCTTATGACCAGCTCAGATATCTTAAAAATAAAGACACCAAGGTTTATGAGAATATGACTGCGTCCGGGTTTGTTAAAGCTCTTGCAGACGATTATTCGCTTAACCCCGGAGTTCTTGATGATACAGGCTATGTGATTGAGTCGAGGGTGGAGGAGAATACTTCATTGTTTGAGATGATAGCGAACGCTCTGGACATAACGCTGATGAACACAGGAATGATGTATGTCCTGTATGATGATTTCGGCAGGCTCACACTCAGAAGCCTTGAAGCAATGTATGTCGGTGACGCCGGAGCGTATTTTGTTGTGGATGAGGAGACAGGTGAGAACTTCGAGTACACCTCATCAATAGATGATAGCACATATAATAAAATAAAGCTAACCTATGACAATGAGGATACAGGATACCGAGAGGTATATATTGCACAGGACAGTTCAAATATAAACAGATGGGGTGTTCTACAATATTTCGATACGCTTCAGGAAGGCGAGAACGGACAGGCAAAGGCAGATAAGCTGTTATCGCTTTACAATAAAAAAACGCGTAACCTCAGAATTACCAATGCTCTTGGCGATAACCGCGTGAGGGCAGGTTCGATGATTGTTGTCAACCTGAATCTGGGAGACATTAAAGTAAAGAATTTTATGCTGGTGGAGAAGTGCCGCCACACATATAATGACGGCGAGCACAGAATGGATTTGACATTGAGAGGTGGTGAGTTTATTGCTTGATGTTACAAGGCTTGTTGCAATGATAAAAAAGGCAGCTCTTGAGGCGGTCGATTCATCAAAGCCGATGAATATATATTTCGGCGAGGTGGAGAGTTCACATCCGCTAAGAATAAATGTTGAACAGAGGATGGTGCTTGGTGAAAAGCAGTTGATATTGACGCGGCAGGTCACTGATTACAGCCTCAGTGTTGATGTTGACCTGATTACAGAAAGCGCGGACGGACACTCTCATAAGCTTACAGGTAAGAAGAAGCTGACAGTGCACAACGGTTTGAAAAAGGGTGAGAGTGTGATAATTGCAAGGCAGCAGGGGGGACAGAAGTTTATTGTTATTGACAGGGTAGGTGATAGTGTATGATTCCGGCAACTGCAGGATTTCTGGAACAGGATTTTGAGATTGAGGAACAGCCGGATCTCACATATAGACTGCACATTGCAGATGGGGAAATCAGCGGTTTTGCTGATGGAGCCGAGGCGGTAAAACAGTCAATATTCAGGATGCTGAATACAGAGAGGTATCAGTATGTTATATATCCATGGTGGTATGGCATAGAGACTATGGACTTGTATGGAGAGCCGGTAACCTATGTGTGCCCGGAGCTTGAAAGAAGGGTATGTGAAGCATTGACTGTTGATACCAGAGTGACCGGAGTTTCGGATTTTGAGTTTGACACCGGTATCAAGGGTGTTATACATGCTTCATTCGTAGTAAGTACGGTGTATGGCGATATAAAAGCAGACAAGGAGGTGAAGGTATAAGTGTATGAGGAACAGACACATGACAATATTCTTAGAAGGATGTTGAACCGTGTACCGGATAAGCTTGACAAGCGCCCAAGCTCACTTATATATGATGCGCACAGTGCGGCTGCGATAGAGCTGGAGAACATTTATATTGAACTGGAGTATCTGATAAGAAATTCTTATGGCGATACGGCGGCAAGAGAAAATCTGCTTCTTCTGGCAAAGGACAGAGGACTGGAACCGGAGCCGGCAACAAAAGCAGTACTGAAAGGGCTATTCACTCCGGAGAACATTGATGTCACAGGTAAGAGGTTCAATATAGGTGACATGAATTATGTTGTCCTGGAACAGATATCGCCCGGAGCTTATAAGGTGCAGTGTGAAACTGCCGGGACAGACGGGAACAGATACCTTACGAACATGATTCCTATGGAATATATTCCGGGACTTAAGACGGCAGAGCTTACACAGATACTTATTCCGGGCGAGGATGAGGAGGACACAGAGAGTTTCAGGAAGAGATATTTCGACAGCTTCAATGCTCAGTCATTCGGTGGCAATCAGGCGGACTACATCGCCAAGGTTAAGGCTATTGACGGAGTTGGCGCCGTCAAGGTAGAACGCGCATGGAATGATGATATAAGACCTGCCAAGCTGATACCGGACGCTGAGGTACAGGCATGGTATGACACGCTTTCCGGGGTTCCGGACGTTGTAAAAAAATGGCTTTCGCTTGTTTATACAGCGGCGCTTGACAAGAAGCTTACCGTGGGCGGAACTGTGAAAGTGGTGATTGTTGATTCAGATGATTACGGTGAGGCAAGTGATACGCTTGTCAGGACAGTACAAGGGATTATCGACCCGGAACAGAATGCCGGAGAGGGTTACGGTCTTGCTCCGATAGGACATGTGGTAAATGTTGTGTCTGCACAGACGGTGGGTATAAACATAACCACGGAGTTGACATTTGATGCAGGGTACAGCTTTGAGAGCCTCAAAGGGAATATTCAGGATACGGTAAAGGAGTATTTCCTTGAGCTGAGGCAGGCATGGGCTGATTCACAGTCGACAACTGTACGTGTGAGCCAGATTGAGGCGCGTATACTGTCAGTAAAGGGCATTGCTGATATATCTTCAACTCATCTTAACGGCAACGCTGAAAACCTCATTCTTGATAAATATGAAATTCCGGTATTAGAGGAGGTGGCGGATGGTGCGGGAAGTTAATCTTACACAGTACATTCCGCCTTTTATGCAGCCCTACAGGCAGATGACGGAGGCTCTTAATGCTGAGAATGAGGAATTTAATGTATTGTGGATTGCGGCAGACAATGTATTCAAGAATCGTTTCATCACAACGGCAGACGAGAGCGGAATTGAGCACTTTGAGAGGCTGCTGGGAATTGTAAAGGGAGCAGATGAATCACTGGAAACAAGGAGGCTGCGCGTGCAGAGCAGATGGTTTAACAAGCTTCCGTACACGGTGAGAACACTTTCTGAAAGGCTGGCACAGGCATTAAAAGGCGCCTACAACTTTGAGCTGGATACGGCTGGTTTTAATACATCATATACACTTAAGCTTACAGTGTTCACAACGGATGACAGCGAGGACAAGAACATAAAATATATTTTGTCCGGACTGGTTCCGCTGAATATGGTTATTGAGCTGGTATATGAGGGCGTTATTGAGGGAGGTTCGTATTTCGGAGCGGTTTTACAGGATGCGGACATTATAACAATTGAGCAAAGGAGAGTGTGAGTATGGCATGGACAGGCTTAAATCTTACGGTGGAAGGAAGAGCTGCGCTTAATAAAGCCCAGACTGATAAACACCTGAATTTTAAATCTATCGTTGTGGGTGATGGGAACCCGCCGGGGAATTTCAGCACTGTAAATCGATTGGTACATCAGTTATATGAATTAACAGATTTGAAAATCGACACCACAGATGCAGGCTGTATGTTGACAGCGGATTTACCGGATGTTGATTATGATTATTACATGCGTGAGATAGGCGTCATCGTTACAACTGATGATGGTGAGAAGCTGTATGTGTATGATAACTGCGGCAGCGATGCGCAGTGCATAGTATCGACAACAGGAGCAGAGAAAACACAGAAGAGAATAAGACTTTCGCTGCTGGTCAGTGACGTTAAAAACATTACTGTATCTCAACCAAGTATTCTATATGTGGCTTATGATGACTTTGAGAATGCGGTTGATGAGCTGGAGCAAAAGAAAGTCGATATATCAGGCGGTGATATATCAGATACGGTAGCCACGCTTGATGAGACTGCCGGTGATGCAACTGATAATATCGCAAGCGGGGAAAGCCTGAGAACAATCTTAAGTAAAATGCATAAGGTTATCAGGCAGTTCTTTATTCATAAGTCAGATACAGTGATTCACACAACGAAGGCTGATAAGGACAAGCTGACCGGAATAGAGGAACATGCGAACAACTATGTTCATCCGGATACGCACCCGGCTGGAATGATAACATCGGATGCGAACCATCGGTTTGTCACAGATGACAAGATAGAGGCTTGGGATAATTCATTAGAAACTTCGAAGACATATACTAATGGAATGTATCAACAGGCAACTGGGTATACGGATAAAAAAATTGCAGATCTTATTAATGGTGCACCGGAGACGCTTGATACCATAGGTGAGGTAGCACAAGCAATTAAAGAGAATGAATCTGTTGTTAAGGCACTGAATGCAGCTATTGGTAAAAAGGCTAATCAAACTGAAATAGATACTCATGTAAACAATGAAAAAATTCATGTGGATGCCAATAAAAAAGCACAATGGGATGGATATGAACAGAAGATAGCAGACATAAATAATAATTATTTAACGCGTGTATGGATCAACGCCGAAGGTAATTATGTGTCATCACAAGATATTAATATTGATGCTTGGACTGCCAATTGCATTACGTGGCTTAATGCCTATGCTGACAAGCCACTTGGTACACTACCGACTAATAATATACATGCGTTATTCATAAATAACCGAGGGCTGGAGCAAGTCTGGATTGATGCAACTACAATATACTTTCGAAATAGAGACAGTACAAGTTTGGCATGGGGTCAATGGTATGACCTTGGAAAGCAATTAATCAGCAAGGGGAGCATAATATATACCGTTCAATCCTCGTTCAAAATGGGAAGTGGTGCTAATATATTATCGTATAACAAGAATGTGGCGACATTAACAATCACAGTGCTGAATTATGGTGATGCGGTTACATCATGGACTCATGTTGCAACATTATCAGTCAACCCAACTCAAATAATATATATCAATGCCCTTGCTGATAACGGCATTAATATAATGATTGATGAATCAGGTAAGGTTTTCGCTCGGAAAAGAGGCACAATATCAGAGCTTGCCGAAACAGTAAGTTTTTTAATAATCTGATATCTTATTATTTTAATGCAGAATATGTGAACAGTTATATAGAAGATTTGAAAGGAGATGGTTAATAAAAAAATTCAAACTAAATTAGAGAAACTTAGAAGATAAAGAGCTGATAGGCTCTTTTTTGTTTCTCAGAAAGGGGGTAAAAGTGGAAGAACAGATTAGTAGAGCTGAATATGAGGAGTACAAAAAACGTCTTGATGCCGAGAATAAGAGGCAGGACAAACGCATTGAGCTTTTGGAAGAAAGCACAAAGCAAATCAATTCCCTCACAATTTCAATAGAGAAGCTGGCTCAAAGCGTCGAAAGTATGGTTAAGGAGCAAGAAGCTCAAGGCAAGCGGCTTGTATCACTGGAGAGCAAGGATGGAGAAATGTGGCGCAAGGTTGTGGGGTATGTTATTACCGCCGTGATAGGCATCGCGATTGGATTTGTGTTTAAACAAATCGGAATGTAAAATTTCGCAAATATCCAGGAGGAAAAGATAATGAGAAATATTAATTGGGTAAAAAAGTTGACAAGCAGAAAGCTGTGGACAGCAGTTGCAAGTTTCGTATCGATGATGATTCTTGCGACAGGTGGCACAGACAACACGGCTACACAGGTAACGGCTCTCATAATGGCAGGAGCCTCCGTTGTGGCATACATAATCGGTGAAGGACTGACAGATTCAGCACATAATAGCGATAGTGAGGAGGGTGAATAATTATGAAATTCAATAAAAGAACAGTAACCCCATCAAAGGCAGACAAGCATTTTATCAATTATGCCAGAGGCGGATATAACACATGTATAACGATTGATCAGCAGGCGGGTTATGTACTTCCGAACTGCGTAGGCTATGCTCAGGGGCGCCTTCTTGAGCTTCGCGGTGAAAATAAAATTAACTGGAAGCTTCCAGCCTGCAACGCAGAGGACTGGTATGACAAAGCGAAGGCGAATGGTTTGCAGGTAGGCAACACCCCTAAACTTGGAGCCGTGGTTGTGTGGCGTGCCGGCAATACACATAACAGTGCCGACGGCGCCGGACATGTTGCTGTTGTGGAGGAAATCAAGGCGAATGGAGACATAGTTGTGTCGCAGAGCGCATATGGCGGACATGAGTTTTATTTATCAACATTAACCAAGATGTCAGGATATACATATTCTGAGAATAGACCGCTTGTCGGATTTGTATATGCAGGGGTAGAATTTGAGGAAGATAAGTCGGAGCCGGAACAGTCAACAACAAGCGTTCAGGCAGGAATTAAGGTTGAACTCAGAAATGTTCAGGCGTATGCCTCTGAAGCTTCACTAGGCTCATACGGCTTGAGAAGTGGCACATATTACACATGGGACGGCAACCCGAAGAACGGACGTATCAGGCTCACGAATGCCGCTGGTAAAGTCGGTGTGCCGGGACAGGTGAGCTTCTGGGTGGAATTGGCTGATATCGGACTTAGTGATGATACTGGCATTAAAATACCGGTAGCAGGTACTATGTATATTTTAAATAATGCGCCTGTATATGGAACGGAAAAAGGACCAAGCATAGGTAAGAGAAGCGGCGTATATTATGTATGGGACAACACGGTTCGCAATGGACGTGTGCGCATGACTAATAGTCCGGCACGTGTCGGGGTGCCCGGACAGGTAAGCTTCTGGGTTGAGGTTAATAAGTTGATATAAGTTGCGCCAGTATAACAATTTAGAAATGCTAATCTATATCCAACATCAATGCGCCAATTCCTCCGTGCCGACATCGGTAAGCACTCCCGCTACGCGTCTGTCTTTCATCGAATATCTCTGCGACAGATATCTGAAAGATGCTCCGGCTTCGCCGTCCGGACCGCCATATTGGCTTATAATAAGCTGTGCCAGCTTAGGATTAGGTTCCTTGATGTGCACAGGAAATTCCAGTTTTTTCTCATAAATCCACATTAATTATACGCCTCCATTTCCCAAGGCCATGGAAGCTGCTGCCACGGCCAGCAAGTATCTGAGCTTACACTGTAGAATGTGAGCGGGCCATAGAGACGCTCGTATTCGGCTGCATGTTTTTCGTATGAAGCGCGATGCTTTTGAAATGCATTAAGCGCCTGAACGCAGTCCGGATGAGTGTCAAGGTACAAGCCAAGGTCAATCATCATGAACTCACACTCATGAATTTTTCTAAACAGGGCATTCCTGTCATTACATGTTTCGTTCATCGACATCTGCCTCCTCTCATAAACGGTTTGAAAAGCGAAGGAAAGGCAGTGCCAATCATAAATGCTTTTGATTCCTCGAATAATTCCTCGAATGCCTGAAATGGTACATACGCCATTGCGACAGGGCAGTATGGTGAAGGCATTACACATGACTGTGCAACACCATCTGCAGGTGTTATGCGTGGCTGCATCATACACTTTTTTTCAGCAGCATTAGGCATATCCTGATGTGGCGTATCGGCATTTTGATTACAGCATGGCTGTGCTGAAGCTGTATTTCGACCGTATCCGGAGCTGCTCTGCCTGTTCTGTGCCTGATTCGGACAGGTCATCATAGGCTGACGCTGCACCATGCGGTGATTGCCATTATAATAAGCCATATATGACTCCTTTTGCATATTTTATATAAATATAATATGAAGAAACCAAATATTTGTGAAAGCAGATGTTTGTTCTAATATTATGTCGAAAAATGCAATATAAGCTTGTAATATAGATACAAAAAATGGTAATATGTAACATATTAAATGTGCTGTTTTTGACTTATGAAAAATTAAGCACAATGTATTTTGTATTTATGAAGGTATGGAGGAGCAGTATGGAAAACAAAAAATTTGACGGATTGAAGCTGTCGAATAGGACCAGTATGATAGCATACAGCATAATGAATATTATTCTTGTTGTATGTTATCTTGTTGAGGTACTCAAGAAAAGCAGAAGCATGGGATATTTTGCCGTGTTCTGTATCTTTGCACTGGTGCCTTATGTATTATGTCTGGCAATGTATTTAAAGGACAAGGGTACGAAATATTTAAAATATGCTATATCGGGCGGGTATGTAATATTTTACCTGTTTATAATCTTTACTACGGTATCGCCTGTCGCGTATGTGTATGCGTTTCTTATCGCTGTCATTCTTATCTCTTACAATGATATTAAGGTTGCGGCATGTTTTATGGGAACGGTATCGCTTGGAAATATTATCCAGGTTGCTTACAGCGCCCTGTCAGGACAGCTGGATACGTCGCAGCTTGCGGATGTTGAGATCAGGGTTGCATCGGTTCTGCTGTTTACAGGTTATCTTCTCATGGCGACTTATGTATCTAAGAAATGCAGCGATACCCAGCTTGAGCAGGTTGAGGAGGAAAAGGAGCATAATGCGGCTCTTATGGGCGAGATTCTTGAGGTGGCAGAGAAGATTACCGATGACATCAATGTTGTATCCGGCAAGGTTGATATATTAGAGACTACAGCCAATAAGACCAAGGATTCGATGGGCGAGGTGGCAGCAGAAACTAACGAGACGGTTCGCTCCATCCAGGTACAGCTTGAAAAGACAGAGCAGATTCAGGATACGATTAATAGTGTTGAAGAAGCTTCGGGAATGATTGTGGATAATGTAAATGAGACTAAGTCGGAGCTTGATTTATCAAAGAAAAATATGGATGAGCTTTTAAGATGTGTAAAGGTGTCAAATGATGCCAATGCTAATGTATCCAAGGAGCTGCTGCAGCTTCGTGAGCATACAGGTAAGATGCAGTCGATAATAGATATGATTAACAGCATTGCTTCACAGACAAGTCTTCTTGCACTTAATGCAAGCATCGAGGCGGCAAGGGCAGGTGACGCCGGTCGCGGGTTTGCAGTGGTTGCCTCTGAGATTTCCAATCTTGCCGATCAGACGCAGGGAGCTACAGGTAATATAACAGGGCTTATTGACAGTATTTCAACAGAGCTTTCGGATGTTGTAAATGTTATTGAGGATATGATAAAGGTATCCGGAAATCAGAATCACGCAGCAGATGAGACTGTTAAGAGCTTTGTGAGGATTGCACAGAAGAATGACATGGTATATGATGAGGCAGGAAGACTCAGTGAGCTTGTACGCGAGTTAAATGATGCCAACCAGACTATAGTAGAAGGAATACACACGATTTCAGGTGTGACCGAGGAGGTTACGGCTCATTCCACGGAGACTCTTAAGGTGAGTGAGGACAATAGTGCTATTACCAAGGATGTCGGAAGCACCATTACAGGACTTAAGGAGCTTGCAGAACAGTTAAAAGGACTGAAAAAATAAAAAATAAAAAATGCTGGATTTTTTTGTTCAGATGTGATATGATAATCAAAGCTGTTGCAGAAGGAATTTTGCAACAGTGTGCAGGATTAGTACATCGGTAGTATATCAGCTTCCCAAGCTGAGGAGGCGGGTTCGATTCCCGTATCCTGCTCTGTAAAAAGACGCATGAAGCTTTATGGTTTGAGGCTTTATGCGTTTTTTGTTTTCCATGAAAACATTATTCTTCCGATGCCGTTTTATTCCGGAATGTATCAGTGCGTGGCATCAGGATAACCTGGATTATAATGATTTTACGTTTTGTACTTATTCTGTTCATAATTATATGCTACAATTGCCTAAAAAGCGCGTGGACATTATTGCAACTATATAAGGAAAAAATACATAGGAGATGGAGAGGGCTATGAATAACAATAATATTTTATTTTTTCTCACACCGAAGTGTGATGTGGTATATGTGTATGAGGATGCGAATATAAGGCAGGTGCTGGAGAAGATACGTTACCATAAGTATACAGCGATGCCTATTATCAGCAAGCATGGCAAATATGTGGGAACAATAACGGAGGGTGATCTGCTCTGGAAGATGGCTGATGAGAATATTTCTACCTTTGAGGAAGCGGAGGAGATACCGATTTCAGATATTCACAGGCGTGTGAACAATCGTCCGGTGAATGCCGAGGCACACATGGAAAGCCTGATTGATCTTGCAATCAAGCAGAATTTCGTGCCGGTTGTTGATGATGACAATGTTTTTATAGGAATTGTGACAAGGAAGGATATTATTCAGTATCTCTACAAAAACTATGATAAACAGGCAATGTGAAATGCGAAAGGTAAAATACGCAAGGTAAAAATGTGCGGAGCAGGCAAACGATAGAACGATTATGTATAATCGGAAATTCCGGAATAAAAAATTTTTAAAATTTTTTTTAGAAAAGTGCAACCTAATAAAAAATAAGCTGTGTATATAGGCAGGATGATAAAAACGGAGGAGGAAATGCAGGACAAGGCTATCGTGGAGCTTTTTCTGGAGCGCAATGAACGCGCAATCAGGGAAGCCTCGGAAAAATATAATCATTATTGCATGCATATTTCGATGAATATACTTGATAATATTGAGGATAGCGAGGAGTGCGTTAACGATGCACTGCTTGGGGCATGGAAATCAATACCTCCGCATCATCCGGAAAATCTGGCAGCATTTCTTGGAAAGCTGACCAGAAATGCGGCAATTAACAAGTACAATGCCAGACATGCAGATAAGAGGGCGGCAGGGGAATATGCTGTGTCCATTCATGAACTGGATGAGTGTATACCGGACATGAAGGATGTAGAGAGCCATGCTGACGCTGTTCATCTTGAACAGGTGATTGATGAATTCTTAAGAGGTCAGAAACCGGAGAATAGGAATATTTTCCTGCTCAGGTATTACTATAGCTGTCCGGTTTCCGATATCTCTAAGAGAATGGGAATCAGTGAGGGAACGATTAAGTCAACGCTGTCGAGAATCAGGCGCCGCCTCAAGGATTATCTGAAGAAGGAGGGGGTATGGTGAAGAAAGGAGAGATACTTTCGCAGGCTTTATCCGGTGTCAGCGACGATCTCTTAGACGGAGCAAGGGAGCTTTTTGAAAAGAGTGAGTACGATGTAATTAAGACACAGGAATTATTCCGCAGGAAGAAGCAGGCTGTGAGAAAAAAAATGATATATGCCATGTCCGCTGTGGCTGCGGCATGTATTTTAATTGTACTTGGAAGAGGCATTACGGTATTGTCAGGAAAGGGTCAGATACCGGAGGTATATTACGACGGAGTCATGCTTGATGAAGGGGGTGTGACAGCCCAGGTGCAGAATGAACCTGCGGTTGTTTCATATTCTCTTGAAAGAAGTGCCGTTTTGGAGGAGTCCGGGTTTACACTTCATATTAAGGCGAGGGGAAGCTTTACAATAGAAGCATCCGGTGGGGAACTCATACCTTATGGGACAAGTGTAATGTCGGCGAGCGATGAGGCGGATATAGTCTGGGCAGTGCAGCCTGATGAGGAGGCATACCTTACAGTGAATGCGGGGACTTATTCTGTAAAGGTTTCAATGTGTTTCGATGAAGAAACAGGAGAGTGGAAGCTCAGGACACAGAAGGGGAATAATTAACAATTTTTTTATCAGGAGGAATTTAATTTTATGAGAAAGTTAGCTTTATTATCAGTTATGGCAGTGTCGGTTGTTGCACTCAGCGCATGTGGAAAGAAGGATAACAATGTAAATCCGGGTACAACAGAGTCAACATCACAGATTGAGACAACAACAGAGACAACAACAGAGGCGACACAGGAGCCGTCTAAGGATGCGGATGAGAGCGATGCGCAGGGAGCGGTTAAGCTTCTTGATGATATCTGGGCAGTTTACGGTGAGGATGACAGGTTCCCGGCAGCAGGTGGGGATTACAATCCGGATAATGCAAGAGATGACGCTGCGGGAAAATATGGTCTTGAGGACACTGCGGCAATAAACAATGCTTTTGGAATTGCTGAGGATGACGTTGCACTCATTGACGATGCGGCCTCCCTTGGTCATATGATGAATGCAAACACATTTACGGCAGGCGCTTTCCATGTGACGGACAAGGATAATATAGCTGCGATTGCAGAGCATCTTAAGGATGGAATTCTTGAAAAGCAGTGGATGTGCGGTTTCCCGGATGTTTTGGTTGTATATCAGGTAGATGATTATATTGTATCAGCTTATGGACTTACAGATATAATTGATACATTCTCAGCCAATCTCGCAGAGGTATATCCTGATGCAGTTGAGTTATATAAGGCAAATATTGAATAATCGGTAATTTTATGAGAGTTGTTTGTGTTACAGACGTCGCAGACAGCCGGCACTGTAAAGAAGCGTCTGTGAAATGAGGATTGGCATGATTTTTTCAAGTATTCCGTTTTTATATTGCTTCCTGCCTGCGGTGATACTGCTGTATTTTGCGGTACCGGGCAGAGGAAAAAATGTAGTACTTTTATTGGCAAGCCTTGTATTTTACGCATGGGGAGAGTTAAGATATACTCTCCTCATGTTAGTTATGATAACACAGGGCTATGTATTTGGAAGACTTATAGACTCTAAGAGAAGGTGGTCAAAGGTTTTTTTGGCCACTTCTGTTGTAATAAGCCTTGGTGTGCTTGGATATTTCAAGTATGCAGGATTTTTCCTTGAATCCTTTGGAGCCGTGACAGGGCTTGCTGTTCCGGTTCTTAAGGTCACTCTGCCTATAGGCATCAGCTTTTATACTTTTCAGGTGATAAGCTATGTCATTGATGTGTACAGAAAAACGGTTGCGGCTCAGAGGAGCTATATAGATATGGCGATGTATATATCCATGTTTCCACAGCTCATTGCAGGTCCGATTGTGCGGTATTCGGATATTGAGGGGGAGCTGCACGTGAGAAAGCACAGCGCCGAAAAGACTGCCTGTGGAATAAGAAGATTTATAATAGGCTTATCAAAAAAGGTACTTATAGCTAACCAGTTAGGTGAGCTTATCGATGCCTACGCGGGGGCATCACAGCCTTCGGTGCTTTTTGTGTGGCTGTATGCAATCGCGTGTACACTTCAGATATATTTTGATTTTTCTGGCTACAGTGATATGGCGATAGGTCTTGGAAAGATATTTGGCTTCGATTTTCCGGAGAACTTCAACTATCCGTATATTTCAAAGAGCATTACGGAGTTCTGGAGAAGATGGCACATGTCGCTGGGAACATGGTTCCGCGACTATGTGTATATTCCGATGGGCGGAAACCGGGTGAAGAAGTGGAGATGGTTCCTGAACATTCTGGTTGTGTGGGCACTCACCGGCTTATGGCATGGAGCAGCATGGAATTTTGTCATCTGGGGGCTTTATATGGCATTTTTCCTCATCCTTGAGAAGCTCTTTCTGCTTCCGTTACTCAAAAAGAGCAGGGCAGCAGGGCATATATACACGATGTTACTAGTTATGATAAGCTTCGTCATATTCAGCGCTGCGACGATGTCAGATGCCGGAGCAGTCATTGCAGGAATGTTCGGGGCAGGAGGGCTTAGTGCTGTGTCTGTCGAGTCGCTCTACTACCTGAAGAGCTATGCCATAACACTTATTATTGCAATTGCAGGCTCACTGCCTGTGGTGAGGAATGTTTTTGCGGGACTTGAGGGCAGGATGAAGGACAATAAGGCGGTGAACGCTATTTTTACGATAGGTGAACCAGTTGTGCTTGCAGCACTGCTTATTCTGGTGACAGGCTATCTGGTGGACGGCTCCTTCAATCCGTTTTTATATTTCAGGTTTTAATATTAAATCTCTGAGAAATGGAGATAGATATGGAAAATAAATCAAATGGTTTAAAAGGATATTTGAATAAAAATATAATAGTGATTATTGTGACTGCGGCATGCATTTACGGATTGGCGCTGTGGAGCATTATTGAGCCGGATAATACGTATTCATACAGTGAGAGAAGAGGGCTTAAGACGTTCCCTAAGCTGTCTGTACAGACCTTGCAGTCTGGCAGATTTATGGAGGAGTTTGAGAAGTACACACTGGATCAATTCCCTATGCGTGACACCATGCGCACGTTTAAGGCGGTCGGCAATTATTATCTTTTTGGCAGGAAGGATAACAATGGGCTGTATATAGCAGATGGATATCTGTCGAAGCTTGAGTATCCGCTAAATGAAGCTTCGCTTGATTATGCGGCACTGTGCTTTAGTGAGGTTAACCGGAAATATCTTGAGGGTAAGGTGGGTGCTGTGTACGGTGTGATTGTACCGGACAAGAATTATTTTCTTGCGGATAAGAATGGCTATCCGTCCATGGACTATGATGAGTTTTACAGTCTGATGAAGGATAAGCTTGATTTTATGCAGCTTATAGACGTCCGCGGCTTGTTAAGCTATGACGATTACTACCGCACTGACACTCACTGGAGACAGGAAAGGATAGTGGATGCTGCGAGGGAGATTGCTGATAAGATGGGGGTTACTCTGTCGGCTGAGTATGAACTAAAGCAGTTGGATGCACCGTTCCGCGGGGTATACTATGGGCAGGCGGCACTTCCGATTGCCACGGAGACATTGTATTATCTTGAAAATGAAGCGATAAAAAACAGTACGGTAACGGATTACGAGACAGGTAAGACAGGAGCTGTATACGATATGGAGAAGGCAGAGGGAAATGATCTCTATGAAACATTCCTATCCGGTCCAAGATCGCTCCTTGTCATTGACAATCCATCGGCGGATACGGACAAGGAGCTTATAATCTTCAGGGACTCGTTCGGGAGCAGCATAGCACCTCTTTTTATAGAGGCATATTCTAAGATAACGCTCGTGGATATCCGCTATATCTCACCGGCATACCTTGGACGATTTATAGAATTTGACGGACAGGATGTGCTCTTTCTGTACAGCACACTTGTGTTAAATAACAGTGATACTATCATAAGATAGCCTACACCACACCATTTGCCTTTCTGTACTCTCTTGGAGACATACCTTTTATCTTTTTAAAGCAGTCCCCGAAGTAGTTGCTGTCATCAAAGCCGCAGTTCTCAGCAATCTGTGTTATTGACATGTCGGTGTTGAGAAGAAGCCGGCAGGCTTCGATAATACGCACTGTTATGAGGTATTCCTTGTAGCCGAAGCCGGTGCACAGCTTGAACTTGCGGGAGAAATATGATGGACTCATATTGTACTTAACGGCTAGCTGGGAGAGAGAAAAGTCCTTTGTAAAATTCCCTGAAATGAATTTAGCGGCTTCAGAGATGACATCATCCCCGATTTCGCTGGTGGGATATGCGGCATCAGAATTTTCCTGACACCTAAGAACAAATAAAATAAGTTCATACACATATACGGTGAGCATGCTTTCGGAAAATATGTCTATTCCGTTATGCTCCCGTATTATTTTTGCAAAGAGTTCCTCAATATAATCTCTCCTGTTGGGAGGAATCGTTATCTGACGTTTTCCAAAGCACTTTTGAAAGGCGTCGGAACTGAGCTTGTTCATGAGCGGAGCGATGAAGGCATCGCTGAAAATCATGACAATTCTTTCATGTGTGTCTCCGCCTATATAGGTTGTGCGGTGCAGTTCACCTTTAGGTATGACAATCAAATCACCCTTTTTAACGTAATATATAGTATCGTTTATGAAAATACGTCTTGTCCCTGATAGAAGGTAATAGAATTCATAATATGGATGATAGTGGGCATCCTTCATTTCGGAATATGCCTTTCCCTTCACCTGGGTTATATCGAAGTCCTTCTTTTTGTCGCTTAAAATCATAAAATTCTCCATTCTACAGTGAAAATGCACTGTGCCTAAGGTGCTATTAGATATAGTAAGTTTTGAGACTTTTTTTGTCAATAAAAATGTAAAAAAAACAGTAATATATATGAAAATAATAAATTAAAACGTAGATATTACATTTAATATAGAGTAATATATATGATGTTGGGGTCAAAACATGCCAACTTAAT
>CEAF01064021.1_pt1 | contig 60359 bp, 48 predicted proteins | sample 557431 | NCBI WGS metagenome assembly CEAF01 (sample SAMEA3182068, study PRJEB8094) | gut metagenome | biome: human; feature: gut; material: Stool; isolation source: human stools | place: Canada | collected 2013-11-18 | reverse complement strand
GTTCTAAGGGGGTGACCGTCAGTCCATTACCTTCTTATTATATCAAAATAAGCATAGCCTGTCACCACTGTAGTCAGCAGTTTGGACTATGCTAATATCATACCAAACGGGGTGTAAAATATGAAGGCACTTAAAAAGCTTATGCTGAAATATGGTTCATCATTGGCTGCCCTTGCGCTGATGATAGGAGTTAGCTCAAGTTCTCAGGCTTGCTGGTGGTGGTATAATCAGCCGAAAGAACCTGAAGGCATGAAGAAGTTCATAAAAGAGGATTGATCAAAAAAGTACAAACGGAGCGCAAATACGCTCCGTTTGTGTAAAAAAGGAGGAAAAGCATGAGATTCAAAGTTGAATTTAAGAGAACAATTTCAAGTATACTTGCTGTAGCTATGACGTTTAGTATAACATCAGTCATGCCTGCAGTGGCTGAGGAAGCCGCCAAGTATCCCTATGCTGTTTTTGCCGCTGATGAAGCGGCCGGTATTGCTGTAAATACCGACAGTTTTACTCTTAATGGCAATATCTACACAAACGGCGTGTTTTCGACAACCGCTCAGTATCCCAATATCAACGGCACTGTTACAGATTATGACGATATTGAAGATAATACGGAGGGAGAAGAAACCGAAGATGTATTTGACGTCAACAAGGATATGATACTCATTCATACCAAGCTTGCAGACAAATATTTTACCGAAAACTGCGATACATACAACGAAGATTATACATATTCCGATATGAATATTAATATAAATAATTCTGTCTACGTTACGGGTAGACTGAGTCTAGACGGCAATATCAGCCTGAATAACGCTGTGGGAGCTGTTTCGGACGTTGATCTTTCCGGCGGAAATCTTAACGGCAACAACACGGTCATCTATTCAAAGTTCGGCGATATTGACATCTCAAACAGTCAGGCTTCGGTAAACGGACTGATCTATGCTCCGTTCGGAACTGTTACCATAGACTGCGACAACTTCAATATGAACGGACTTATCATTGCTCAGAATGTTGTTATCGACGGATACGGAGCGAATATTAACTACAGCAGCTCGTGGGCAGAGCTTGTCGGTACAGAATCCGAAGAACTCAGTTGGACAATGGACGACTGGCAGTATCTTGCCGATACGGACGATGACGGTCTGCCTAACCTTATCGAAAAGGAAGTAGGCTCAGATCCTTACAATCCCGATACGGACGGAGATAATCTTCCCGACGGGTATGAGGCATTAACTCTTGGAACAGATCCCACAAAACCCGATACTGATGATAACGGTGTACTTGACTGCGATGAGGATTTTGATGAAGACGGTTTGACAAATCTTCAGGAGTACGAGCTTGGCACAGAGCCTTACAATGAGGATACCGACGGCGACGGTCTTAAAGACGGAGAAGAGATCAACACTTACGGGACTGATCCGCTCAAGGTTGACACCGATGATGACGGACTTGATGACGGAGACGAGATCTACTTTGAAACCGATCCTCTGAATCCCGATAGCGACGGCAACGGCATTTCCGATGGTGATGAAAAACGTTCACAGACATTTATTCACAAGGTTGAAAACGAGGATTGTGCTGTAACCGAGGTTCATGTAACTATGGAGGGTACGGGAAATCTCCAAAAGACAACAACTGTTGAGAGCATTATGAACAAGGATATACTTTGCTCTGATGTTGTCGGTCTTGTGGGCGAGCCTTTCTCAATAGAAACTACTTCGCAGTTTGATAAGGCTACGCTTACTTATGTGATTGACAAGTCAAAGCTTGGAGATACCGAGTTTGACAATCTGCTGTTTTTATGGTATGATGAAGAAAATGACAATTTTGTAGAGCTTGATACTGTGCTTGATGAGAAGAACTCTACTGTAAGTGTGGAAACAACGCATTTTAGTAAGTATATGATTGTTAATAGGGAAGAATGGTATAAAGCATGGTCTACTGAGTTATATCCAAGTTATTATGACCATATTCCAATAGGATTAAGCACAGTATTAGTTATCGATTGTTCAGGCAGTATGCAATATAACGATCCTTATGAAGCAGGCAGAAAGAAAGCTGCTGAATCGTTTATCAATGTTCTAAGAAATAAGGATAATGTAGCTATTATAGCTGAAGATAGCGTTCCACAGATACTTTGTAATTTTACTTCTGTAAGTCAAAAAACCACATTATTAAACTCGCTGAATAAGATTTATTCTCTCGGAGGCAATAATTTTGACGCATCAATAAATGAATCAATACGTTTACTAAAGACACAGACCGGTGCTCCTAAAAAAATGATTATATTTATGTCTGATGGTGGATGTAGTGTTTCTGATTCATATTTAAAAACCGCAGATAATTTGGGAATTCCAATTTACACTATTGGCTTTGGCAACGGTTCTGACGATAGAATTCTTGAACATATGGCAGATATGACACACGGCGAATTTTACAAAGCCATTACAACTAATGATTTAGCGGATATTTATTCAGAAATCGCTCTTGACACCTTCTTTGATACAGAAGATACTGATCACGATGGTTTATATGATGTATTTGAATTAGCCGGTATACGAGTTCAGAATGGACAGATAGTTCACACCAGATACGATTTGCCCGATACTGACAATGACGGATTAGAAGACGGTGTTGAAATTGAGCCTGTGCCGGTTTATAAGACTGTTATAAGGGATCACAAAGAACAAGAAGAAACTGCAGGTTATTATTTTATAATGAATTCTAATCCTGAAAGTAATGACGATTCAGATGACGATGGTTATTCTGATATTGAAGATCCTGATCCTATGGATAAGCCGGAAATTTTGGGGGATAAGTATGATTTCCTTGATGGAGAGATATACTATCTTGCTAAAATGACAGGTATTTACCCAGAATACTATATGGATGTAGAAGGTAACTCTACTATTCCGGGGACGTCTTTGATAATGTATAATTATACAGGCAATGATAATCAGAAATTCAAGTTTGAATGGTGCGATGTCGGTTATAAAATTCACGCATTGAATAATGAACATCTAGTATTAACGTTGAACGCAAATGACGATGGTAGTTATTCTGTATATATGGGCAATGATTTAAACTTACAGGGGCAATTATGGGAAGTACTGCCTTATAATAATGGAGCAAACGGATTGCTTGGTGAAAATGGTCTTGTAATACGATCAAAGGTTTTATATTATGAAAATAATGATACTGTAGGTCAGCCATTATATTTAAGCTATAAAAATGATCAAATCTCAGTATCAACAGATAGAATAAGTAACACAAGACTTATGACTTGTGCTATAGCAGATTGGACCAGATTTGGTGATGCTTATATGCAATATGTTGGTTGGACTTATATGTCTTATTCTGCCAATGATAGAGCTATGAAGAATTATGCAAAGAATTCAACAAAATTGCCTAATATATTAAAGAATGATTCTAGGTATAGTTCGATAAGTTCCTCGTATTCCAAAACAGGATGTATTAACGGACAAGGAAATTTCAGTAAATTAAAATTTGGAGACACTACTTTTGATGGGGTCGGTTGCGAAGTATTGGCAACATACAATGCTATGGCAAGGCAGGGAATAAATGTAGATTTATGCAAACTCACAGCCGAATTCGAAATGAATGCAATTCAAATAACAGGTCCATTGGCTGATGGTAAAAGCGGATCAAAACCAGAAAGAATACCTGACTGCTTAGAATCATATTCTTTATCTCCTGGATACACGGATAGCATCATATACATCAATCCGTTTAAGACCGATTCATCTCAAAAAGAAAATTTGAAGAAAATCCAAGAAAAACTTGATAAAAATGGAAGAATTATTTTCTCTGCTTGGAATTATAACAATGGTGGTATTGACTTAAAGTATGGGGTTCATACAGTATACATTGAAAAAGGATCAAGTAATATTGTAATTTATAATTGCTATAATAGTTGGACTGAGCCTGAAACGAGCTACGCTTCTATTGAAGATATGTTTTCAAGTTCAGATCCATTATTCAGCACTCTGGTGATTGGGATATGGTACTAAAGAAAAGAAAAAAAATCATATTTATATTTCTTGCTATCGCTTTATTGTTTTGTGCTTTTGTTATCGTTTTAAATTTAGTCAAAGGCCCTACTATTAATGTCGTTAATTGCAATAGTGATGTAATAACAAATTCACGAGTATGTTTTAATTCATCTTCAACTTACTATTATTTAGACAGTAATAACTTTATATGTTCTGTTGCAGATGGAAATAAAAGTGAGATTTTTTACGATGATAGAGAGTTTAAATATATAACCTGTAATAGCGACTACATATTTGCAGCGGATGATGAATCGATTTTTCAATTTAATTCTGATGGCAAATTACTGAAAAGTATAAGCAGCGATACAAATGATCGTATTTATGGTCGTATCAGTGGGATATTTGCTACAGATGATTGTGTCTTTTGCGGAATGTTAGGATCTTATTTACTTCTTGACCCAATAACACTTGGTAACATGAGCATTAAAGAACTAATTGGTGACAACGAATGGAGATCCATAGGTGATGCTGAAATAGGCAGTGTCAAAACTGCATCAAATGGTGGCATAAAAATGATTATTGCATATCCTATTGAACTTGACAAGGACACTTTTTCGGGCTCAATCGTTGTTGATGATAAGCAAATCATAAATCTAGGTGGTTATAACTATATTGTCGGAGATACAGGAAATGCTTGTATGGAATACAAAGCACACAACGGTACGATTTTTAAGAATTTATATAACGGAAAAGAGTATAATACACCTAAAACAGATATCCGACATTTTTCCTTAACTGAGGATTCATTGATTACATTCAGCAGTTCCTATGATAAAAAATCAGTGTTGATGGATTTATGCATACTATATGATAATTATTCTGTTAGAGATTATGGACTCTATAACAACTACCCGCTTCAATTTCATAAGTACGATCAAATTACTCTTATTGATTTAAAAACTGATTCCGAGAAGATTATCAAAACCCGCTCAGGAGAAAAGATAATTTATCTTAGTAATAAAAAAGCAGTATCTTTCTATAAAGGAAATTATTTATTCTATGATATTAAGAATTGGGAGAATTATAAATCTATTGATGCAGATGAAATCAATTCTCATGGTTGCTACACATTTGAATCCTGTGGAGATTACATTTTCGTTTTTGACGATAATTCCAGAGAACTGCTGAATACTATCAATGTCGCGTGATATAATACATTTGATACAGGTAGTGTTAATGAAATTTACAATCCCCATAATACACTGTTTAAAATAGGATATATATTGAAGTAGTGGGTGGTAATTTGAAGAAAATGAAACTTAAATATATTATGATTTCACTTTTTGTACTTATAATAATATTAGCTATTATTATTTATAAATTTTGTTTTTATTATCCTGATATAAAAATCAAGGTATCCAATTTGTATAATGAACACTCAAATATTGTGTGTTTAAACGATGATTATTATAGACTTAAAGATGGAAACATATATAATTTAGTCACTCAAGAAAGCTTATATCATACAAATGATAGATTTGCATTTATAAAATCATTTGACAGTCTGATATGGATGGTTGACAACAGTGATAAAGATAACCTTAAAGCTATAGATTCATCGGGAAAAGCAGTAAAAAGTTATTCAATACCTGATTATACAAAGGACTTTTTTATCAATAACAATGTAATTTTCTGTATGTCGTCTGACGGAATTGAAATATATCAATTATATAACGACGGTCATAAAGAACAAATTTCGGTGGACTATTCTTTTGTATTTGAATCAGAAAATTCATATTTTAAGCTGTATAAATATAGCTGTGAATATGGGGAATGTTTATATTTTGATATGGAATCAGATAACTATAACGATTCATATTTTGCTGTTGATTCAAATATGCAAAATATGATCAGTTCTAATGGAAGAGTCAATTTATTGCATTATCAACAGGATCGAATAATTTACACCGAATCGACATTCCGATTGAAAACGTTGTATGAATATTCATTTGTCGATGGTGAAGAACATTGCTATAATAATCTTGATATTGATGATTATGCTCAAGGTTTTTTTGAAAATACGCCCTATGCATCAAATGACAAATATATTATATCTGTTGCCCAGCGAACTACATCACGTTCAATCACAAGGGACGGAGGTCCAACGGCGACTTCCTGTGAAATGTCAAAGCACAAAAATGACCGTTTATATATTATCAGTACTGATGACTGCACAAAATCGTTTCAGCACGGTACTAGGACTTTTGAACGGATACTCTATGCAGACGGTGAAAAGGCAATTACCTACTATAACGGAGAATACTTGACATATTCGCTTGATAAATGGGAAGTAATAGATTCACAATCTGCCGATGAAATCCAAGTCGGGGGTTCATACACATTTGAATCCTGCGGTGATTATGTTTTTGTATTTGATGATAACTCCGGGGAATTGCTGAATACTATTGATGTGAGTTGAAATATTTTAGATGTTCTCCGTACAGACTAAAATCTGTACGGAGATTTTTTATGAACATCAGAATAATATTATTACATTAATATTTTAACACAGCAATGAAATTGTTCAAATATGTTTTGGTGGTTCTGAAAAATTGATTAAATGAAGCTCATTTGCATAAATATTAATTAAATGTAAATTAAAATGGCAGTTCACGTTCTGAAATTTTATTTCACGTATTATACTTGTACGTTTTGTTTCAAAAATGCTATAATATAAAGAAATAAATCGTATTTTGAAGAATTTAAACTTTTGTAGATAAATAATGAAATTAAAAAGTTTAAGTTAAGGAATAAAATCGGGAAGTGGTATAATGTTCGAACCGGAAGCTTTTTTTAGTGATGTTAATAACTTGCTTGGAATTACCGGCATTAATCAAAAAATAATTGATATTTGCAATGATCGTGCCTTATGCTCTAAAATTAAGGGAAACGTACAAACTTATCTTGATAATAATCCGTACAAACCAATTAATTTTTCAAAAGAATTATTAGATAAGTGGATAATAGACTATGGAATTGACTATATAGCCGATATACTCTATTCTAATGGCAATAATCAATTACAAGAGTATAGCACACCACTCAAAATTATATATAATAAGCTTTCCAATAAGAAAAAATCGGATCTTGATAGTCCAATAAATTACCAAGATTTTCTAGCATATTTATCAGGTGTTATTGCAATAGTAAAAGAACAACTTTATACAAGCTTGCCAACTCAATTTAAAGTTTTAAATAGGACACTTAAAGATCATATAGACGAATCATTACAAGATGTGCGTGGAGAATTGGTAAAATTAGTAGAATTTAAAAAGGATAGTACAACAATCTCCACTAATAAAGTTATATCCGATTCACAAATATACCAATGTGTAAAAGATACTGCCCTAAAAATGCTTGACAGAGCTAAAACTGAACAAGGGAGAATGAAAGCATTTGATAATGAGGAAGAAAAGATAAACATTCCTGATATAGGAAATGCTATTTCTAAAGCGTTGGGAAAGTCCAATGATCTTTTAAAAGATTCAAATGTAGTTGGAGAGGGTGAATCAGGCAGATCACTAGTTTCTTTTTATGAATCAAATGAGTTAATAAACACATTACTGATAGGTGGTGGCGGTTCCGGAAAAACTTTTATGTTGCTGGATTTGGCAGAAAAATTGAATGATTCTCAAATAGACATAATACCTGTATATGTACCACTTAATATTTTAAATGAAAAAGTTTTTGGAGAAAATAAAAATCCTATTTTGAATTATTTCATCAATAATTCAAATACCTCTTGCAAAAAACAATTATTGCAGTGGTTAAGGAATGTGAAGGAAACGACTGTTCTATTTCTGCTTGATGGGTATAACGAAATCACTCTTTCGGAATCAAAAATGAACATTATTTCCGAAATAAAGGAACTTAATAGAGACTTTAAGTCTGTTAGCTTTATAATTACCAGCAGGAACGATATATCAGAATGCTTTTCAACTGGCGGTTCGTTACCTTTTCAATGCAAAAGAGTAAATCCACTAAATGATGAGAGTATTAAAGAGTATTTAGATTGTGTGTTATGCGAGATTGACTCAGACAGACTATGGGAAACAATTATAGGTACTAAATTTATAGATATACTACGCAGTCCCATGGCATTGGCAATGTATAGGTATATTTTAGACAGTAATGAAAATATCAGTTCGTTAAATCTTAATCTGCCATATGATTCGCCGGAAACACTTGGCGAATTAATTGGAGATTTTGTAGCGCAAATACAACAAACTCCATGCCTGCAAAATGAAACAATTGCTAGAAATGATATTAATCAAACTATGCTGATTTTATACTATATAGGATATAAAATGGTTAAAGAAAATAGATTTAGAGTTCTCACCTCAGATTTGGAGCGATACGTACAAGAAGGTACAGCATTATTTTCGGAATTGGTATCTTACAGATTTAAAGAATATTTTTATCAAACTTTTCTGAATATTGAAAGTTTGATGGGATTTATTGTATATCCCAAGACCGAAAATGAAGACTGTAGATTTTATCATCAAAATTTCCGAGATTATTTTTATGCAAAATTTCTTTATCAGATCATATTGTTTTCAATATCGCAAAACTGCGGTACTTTTATTATAACTTATTTTTCCGAGAATATTCCAAATGATGTACTGGTCTTGCTTGGAGAAATAACACAGGAAAGATTATTTAAGCCTAACGGTAAAGAACAGAATTCTGAAAATGGTTCATTGATTGAACGTGCTTTAGCGTTACTGTATGAGAATTTTCATAATATAAAATGTGCCGAAGCTGTTAAAAATTTAGTTAATGTTGCTAAATTAACACGAGATAATAACTTGAGTACATTTAATTTTAGCGGTCTTGATTTAAATTTAACGACGCTAAATATGACTAAACTTAGCACATTATGCATAGATGGGAAACTTAAAACAGCAAATTTTAATCAAGCATATTTAACAGAAGAAACATTTCAGTCATCTGGTCATTCGGCAGCTATACATACGATGTGCCGGGTGGATAACAATTTACTTTCTATATCCGCCGGTGGGATATGGGCATATAATTTAGATACAGGCAGTTTTAAAATTTTGTCAACATATAAAGGCGAGCAGGTTATGTCATCTGTATACTCAAAAAAAACAGGACGCTTATTGACCGGTGATAGAAACGGTACATTTTGTGTATGGGACTGTTCTATTGATAACGGAAATATTATAATTTGTTTAAAACATTCATGCAATCTGAAAGGATCTGTTCAACAAATATTATCGACAGATAATCAGGATGTATTTTTTATATCAGTTATAGATGGAAGTATATATCGTTTTGATTCTAGAAGTGAAAACGATTTTTCTCTTGTATTTAGATTTGTACAATTAGAACGAGCTAAGTGTAAAATGGTATATGATTATGATAGGCTTTATTGTTCCTATGGCAAACAAATACGTGAACTAGTATTTGACCACAACTTTATGGTGATACAAAATAACTTATGGCACGAAATAAAGTGCATGGAAGATGCATATATATATGATATTAAAAAGACTGGATGGAATGATGATTTAGAGCTAATTATAAATATTCGAGGAATAACAAAATCAGTAATTGAATTAGTATCTGAATCCGAATCAGTGATTATTGCAGATAACGCACATGATCATAATAAACGAACTGATAAGTTTATAGGCTTCAACAATATTGCAGTATCATGTAGTGGCTGCAAATTTGTATTAACGAGTAATTCGCAATCAAAGTCTATGCCTAATATATATGAATATAGTAGAACTAATATGATAAGCAATGACTTTAATTTGCAAGTTTATTATGGGAAACAAATTGCAGAAGTTGAGGATGCATTATATTTGGACGATAACAAAATAATAACTTGTTCTGTAGACAGATCACTTCAAATAATTGATACTAAAAATGAATTGGTTTCAGAATATTTGCCGGGACATTATCATGGAATACATACTTTAGATGTAATCAGCGAAAATGAAATATATCTTGCCTCCTATTCAGGCTCTATAAGTTGCTGGAAAAAGGTTAGGCATATGTATAATTGGAAGTGTAAAAAGGTATTCCAGGCACATGACGATTGGATCTGGGATCTAAAACATTACTTCTATAATAAGGTTTTATATGTTGCAGCTTCTTCATACGATCAGAGCATCAGTATTTGGAACACTTCAAACGAAATGTTGGTTTGTAAAATACCGATGAACGGCAGAGTCCTTTCTATAGAATTCACAAATAACGGCAATTTGTGGGCTATAACTGACTTGGGCATTATTGAGATTTATAAAATAGACTTTATAAATAATCGATTTTATAAGTTGTGCCATGCTGACTTGAATAAACAATTCAACTGTAAATGCAGAAAGCTAAAAATTATAAATGACAGTTTGGAGACCACGACAGCGTTAGTTCTTGCTGAAACTACTAAAAATAGACCTATTGTTATTAATATAAAAATTCTTGGTAAAGATAAATTACAAATCACAGAATGCACAGACATAAGTGGTTTAGTTCCTGACTCGGTTTTTTTACGTGCTATTGACGTTTTAGATTCTGATAGGAATCGTACATATCTTATTGCCGGTAACTATGATGATGAGAAAAAGTCTGAATTTGCTTTGGTATATGACGGAACAAATAATCATTCTGTGTTAGCCAATGACCGTGAAAATGAAAATAATAGTGGCATAAGTGCATGTATATTATTCAATTACAAAAATAATCTATATGCAGCTACAACAGCTTATTCATATAGCATGTGCATATACAGAGTTGAAGAAAACTGTCAAACTGTTTTTTTGAAAAAGCTCACGCATGACGACCAACTTCTTGACGTAAAATTTTTAGGATCAACCTTATTTTCTGCTTCATTAAGTGGAAAAGTCTTTTCTTGGGATTTTGATAAGGTGATTGCTTCTGAAAAATCAAATTTGAACTTTATGGATTCAGATTTCTGCAAGGCAATAATTCAAAATATGTCAGGATTCAACATGGTAGATGTCGACTTTTTAAACAGCGATACTACAATGTGGAGCGATGATTTCAGGCAAAAAATTGAACAGTATTCAAAAAGATATAATCATGGAGGATGTAATGACTTACGAATTTATCACTAAAAATGGCATGCCGATGATTCAAATCTCTGCAATTAACAATACTGGAATTGCAGAAGGATATTGCAGCACGAGAAACGGCGGTACTTCTGAAGGAGAATGGGGCTCATTAAATTGTAGTATTTACAAACCTTTGGATATTGAGAACAGCCGTAACGATTTTAGATTGTTTTGTTCAGCGATAAATGTAGATCCTAATATGGTAATTACAAACAGACTGATTGCAGGTACAAATATTGTAAGGATTGTTACAGAGGCGGATTTAATAGATATATATAATGAACCAATTGCTCCGAGAGCAGACGGTTTGATTACTAATTCAAATAAGATTACTTTGTACATGTATTCGGCAGATTGTGCAATCATCCAATTAGTTGATACAAAAACTAAATCAATAGGAATGCTACATGCAGGATGGAAAGGAACACTTAATGGGATTATTTCTAATACTGTTAATGCAATGCATGACGCTTTTGGTGCTGATCCTTCAAATTTAATTGCAGTAATTTGTCCGTCAATCGGCAAATGCTGTTTCGAGGTCGGAAACGACGTGGCAGTTCAATTCAAAAATGCTGGTTTAGGTGATTTTATATCAGATAAATATGAAAAGCCGCATATTGACTTATTCGGTGCTAACAAAGAGATGCTGATCAGGGCAGGTTTAAAAGAGCAAAATATCTCTGTAATTGACTTATGCACTTTTTGTCATTCGGATCTGTTACATTCATATCGACGTGGACCGATTAAAGACGGTAAGCATTTGAACGGTATGAATGGTATGTTTTTAAGACTTATCTAAACAACAATATAATCAGGAGTATAACAAAAGCTTTTAAAGCCGAAAGTTATACTCCTTTTTTTATCAGACCTTTTTGTTTTAAAAGCAGAAAGGTCTATTTTTATGCCCATTTTAAAAAACTGGCAATGCTACATTGCCAAATACCCATAGCCTTCGTCTTGATTCAAAACAAAAATCAAAACGGAGGAATAAAAAATGAGTAAAAATACAGTTCGTGTTTATGACACGATAGCCAAGAAATATGTCGAGGTTGAAGTCACTGAAAATATTCGTACATATTACAACAGAACTCAGTGGAATATTGACGATAACGACAAGTCGTTCTACAAGCATGAGATACAGTTTTCGGCGTTGATTGGCGGTAATGATGGGGCATTCGAAAATTTCCGTGAGTTTAACGAAGAAAATTCAGTTGATAATCACCTTATTGTAAAAGAACTGAATAATGCATTGAAAAAGCTTGCAGTACAAGACAGAGAGCTTATTGAAATGCTTTACTATAGAGGAATGAACGAGCGTGAGTGTGCTGCACATTATGGTATAAGTCAGAAAAATATACACAAAAAGAAAATGCGTATTTTGGGCAATCTTCACAAACTTTTAGAAAAGTAATGCTTTTAGGGGTATCAAAAGTCCGACTTCTTCCCCTATACAAGTGGAAGAAAAGTTCCAAAGCATCTTGAAAACAGAATATCAGCATCGGGAATACGTCAATCCTGCGGCCGGTATAAAATCTCGGCAGCCAAAGAAGCCATACGCCAAGACCTTGAAAGAGCGAGCGACAAATATGCAGTTTCAGAATCCGGAACAGCTTTCCGGAAGGGCGATGAAACGCAGGAGGATAATGATACTTCCGCCCAGCCACAGACTCAAGCAATGGGGGCGGCTCTGAGAGAACCTCAGAGGGATGAGATGTCCATGAGATGAATAAGCTGTTCATCGTTCCCGATGTTCCGCCGCAACGGATATCGAGGATAAATATTGCGGAAAACGTCCGAAATAAAATGAATCGGACGAAGGCAAAACGAAAATACGGCGGTTTGCACACTTTTGCAGACCGCCTGTTACATATAAAATTACAAAGGTAGGGAGGTTGATATATGAACGAAAAAGATAAGCCTGAAAAATCGGATTTCCGATCTGAATGTGATAAATTTGGAGTCAATATTCCTACTCCGACAATCAGATTATCGGACAAGCATCCATGCTGCGGTTGCGTATGGTATGACAGAAATGCGGACGTACTGTTCTGTCCGTTTCATAACTGTGTCAGAAACAAGAAAGGCTTTGAAGCTCCAAAGAAAAAGGTGAACAAAAATGCTGATTAAACGAGGAGATATTTTTTATGCAGACCTAAATCCCGTTGTCGGTTCGGAACAAGGCGGTATCCGCCCTGTGCTGATTGTGCAGAATAATGTGGGAAATAAGTATAGTCCTACTCTGGTAGTTCTGCCGATTTCAACGGCAAAAAAGCATTATCTGCCTACTCATATTCATATCCGAGGTTCAAAAGCATTGCCCAAAGATTCGATCGTTCTTGCAGAGCAGATACGGACCATAGACAGATATCGTCTGAAAAATTATGTGGGTTCGGTTGATCTTGAACTTATGGAAAAAGTAGAAAAAGCGATGAAAATAAGTATAGGAGTGGATTTTGATGACTAAGTTCGGACAGGCAGAGTATAACGACTTTATGGCAAGGATATTCGCAGATAAGCTTGATAAACTTCTTAAAGAAAGCGAAAAGCAGAATTACATCAACAGAAATACAGAAGATATATACAAAGAATTTGCGTCATCAAAAGACGCAGCTTAAGGAGAAATTGAAATGTTAGGATTTATTATCGGGTTAATCATAGGCGGTACAGTCGGCGTATTTGCAATGGCTTTGTGCATAGCCGCAGGACAAGCCGACAAACGTGAAAACTGCACAGATTTGGATAAGTAATTTTATCAAGTATAGTGATACCATTCCATAAAGATTTGTGGTATCATTGTTGGTAAAACGGAGGTGAGAATATGCCAACTGTAACTGTGATACAGCCGACCATAGCAGCAGAACAAAACACAAAGATTCGTTGTGCCGCATATTGCCGAGTATCAAGCGATTCCGAAAATCAGCTCAATTCCTTTATGGCACAGACAAGATACTATGAAAAGGCTTTTGAAAAGTCTGACAGAGAACAGCTTGTTGACATATATGCAGATGAGGGGATAACAGGTACTCGTGAGGACAAGCGTGACGAGTTTCAGCGAATGATAAAGGATTGCCGCAGAGGTAAGATAGATAGGATATATACCAAATCGATCAGCCGTTTCGCAAGAAACACCAAGGACTGCCTGAAAAATATAAGGGAGCTTAAAAGCCTTGGAATAACAGTGTTCTTTGAGAAAGAAAATATCGATACCGCAAAGCTGACTGATGAAATGATGATAACCATTATGGGCGGTCTGGCTCAGGAGGAATCCACTTCTATTTCGCAGAACATGCGGTGGAGCGTTCAAAAGCGTATGCAGAATGGGACGTATAAGAATGCTACTCCGCCGTTCGGATTTAAAAAGGTAAACGGTAATTTGGAAATTGAAGAAAACCAAGCGTCGATAGTTAGACAAATCTTTGAGTGGTACATAAGCGGTTATGGACTAAAAGCAATAGCGGATAAGCTTAACGCCATGAATTTGCCCGGCAGTAAGCAAGCCGTTTTGTGGAAAGCAGATAATATACGATATATGCTTAAAAACGACAGATATATCGGAAACGCTATGTTTCAGAAAAGTTATGTTACCGAAACTCTTCCGTATATAAAAAAACGGAATTACGGCGAAAAGCAGAAATACTGTGTAACTGGAGTAAATCAGCAAATAGTTGATAAAGAAACCTTTTATGCGGCACAAAAACTGCTGGAATCTCGTCACAGAGATTTTGAAACCAACGTCTATCCATTAAGCAAAAAAGTGTTCTGCGGAAAATGCGGAGCGACATATAAGCACAGAAATCGAAAAAGCGGTGCATACTGGACATGCCGTAAACATGATGTTAATGCATCGGACTGCGAAAACGGAAGCATACCGGAAAGCAAAATCTATTTGGCTTTTATCCGTTTGTGTAACAAACTGTGGCACAATTACAAAGTTATTCTTACGCCGCTTCAAACATCATTGCAGGATTTGAAACTCAGAAAATTTAGCGGTCAAACTCAGATAATGGACGTACACAAGGAAATCGCCAAGCTTCGTGAACAGACTCATGTACTTGCACGGCTGAAAACAAAAGGATTTCTTGACGAGGTTAAATACATTGAGCAGACCACAGAATTGACTGCGAAAATAAATAAGCTGCAAGCAGAACTGAAAAAGCTTACACGTTCCGACGAAGAAGATGAGGCTTTGGATCAGATAGATATGCTGATTGACTTCTTTGAGAAGAGAGAAAAACCTATGACGGAATTTGAAGAATCGGCATTTGAGAGTATAGTTGAGAAAATCATTGTAATCAATCAGCACGAACTGGAATTCCATTTGATCGGCGGATTAAAATTCAAAGAAAATGTATAAAGCACATTGACAATTTAGCATAATTATGATAAAATATATTCAGGAGGCGATGATTATGGATATGAATATGATAAGACCCGTTTCGGATCTAAGAAACAATTTTGCGGATATTTCAAAAACCGTGCATGAAACTGAACAACCCGTCTTCCTCACTAAAAACGGATATGGCGATATGGTCGTTATGAGTATGGAGGCTTTTGAGAAAATGCAGTTTGAAAGCGACGTGTATTTCAAGCTTGCAGAAGCTGAAAGAGAAGCTGAGGAAACAGGCGAACGTTTTTCTTCAAAGGATGTTCTCAGCGCAATGAAAGCGGCGGCGAGAGGAGAATAATGTATACGATTGAATATTTACCGATTGCCAGACGCGATATGGTCGATATTGCAAAATATATCGGCGTAAAGCTTGCAAATCCGGATGCCGCTGAAAGACTTGCGGAGAAAATGGCTGAATCTGCCGAAGATTTGGCAAATATGCCGTATAAGTGTCCGATGTATATTCCGGTCAAGCCTTTGAAGCATGAGTATCGTAAGCTTATAGTTCATAATTATATTATGTTTTACTGGATAGACGAAGACAAAAAGCTTGTAACGATAGCGAGAGTTGTGTATTCCGGACGAGATTATGAAAAGTTGTTATAACTGAATCTAACTGCCTTGCAAGTCAAATCGCAAGGCAGTTTTTTGTTGCTATTGGTAATAGCTTTTCAGGGAAAAATGTGATATTCTTGTAGTCTGAAAGGAGGCAACGTCATGGCAAAGAATCGTACAATCCCGTTTGGATACTGTATGAAAAACGGTGAGATAACAACCGAGCCAAAAGAAGTATACGCCGTTGTTGCAATATTTGACGAGTATCTGAAAGGCAGAAGTTTGTCTGAGATCGCAAAGCTTATGCAGTCAGAGAAAATTCGCTACAATGCTATTTCGGATAAGTGGAACAAAAATATGGTCAAGCGGATCATTGAAAATGATAAGTATTTAGGCAATGATACATACACGCAGTTGATCACCGATGATATTTTCAAGAGAGCAAATGAAAAGCGAGTAAGGAAAGCAACAACACTTGATCTGATATCCGATGATTTACAGAAAATCAGAAAACGTACATACTGCTCCGAATGCGGTCAAAGACTTTCAAGGATAGGCGGCAATTCAAAGTACGAGCATTGGGATTGCAGAAATCCCGATTGTTACAAGCTTGAATATAGGCTTACAGACCAAATGATAATAGGGGCAGTTCTGACTGTTCTGAACTCGGCAATAGCTAATCCGAGTTTGTTGGAATCCGGCGGCGAGATAAGCACATATTCACCTACTGCCGATGTGATACGAAAACAGAATGAGATTAATCAGATGACAGATTCTTCGCAGATCGACTTTGACAGAGTAAAAGCAGAGATCTTCAAGCTTGCTGAAATGAAATACGACTGCTGCACTTACAATGAAAGTCCGCAGAAAACAGAGAAACTAAAAGAATTACTTCAAGGTCATGAACAATTAAACAGCTTAGATATTGGCTTGTTTAAATCCTGCGTAAGCAAGATTTGGATAAGTCATTTTTGTACCATAGAGGTTGAGCTTATCAATGGAGTGAGAATTAAAAATATAACTGAGAGGGTGAATGAAAATGAGTACAGCGCCGAATGTAACGATAATTCCTGCGAAAGTGCAGACAGCAGAAAACAGGGATAAATATCATCAACTGAGAGTAGCCGCATACTGCCGAGTATCCACCGAACAGGAGGAACAGCAGAATTCATATCAAGTTCAGATCGCATACTACACCGATTTAATCAACAGAAAAAAGGAATGGACGCTGGCAGGAATTTTCGCTGATGAGGGTATCAGCGGAACTCAGACAAAAAAGCGTACCGAGTTTAACCGTATGATTCGTATGTGCAAAAACAAAAAAATTGATCTTGTAATTACCAAATCCATAAGTCGATTTGCACGAAATACTGTGGATTGTCTTGAATATGTTCGACAGCTGAAAGACTTAGGGATAGGCGTTATCTTTGAAAAAGAAAACATAAACACCTTAACTATGACATCGGAATTTATGATAGCTCTGTATGGAAGTTTTGCTCAGGCAGAATCGGAATCAATCAGCAAAAATGTTTCATGGGGCAAAGAGAAAGCCTACCGTGAGGGCAAGGTGCAGTTTCAGTATAAATATCTGCTTGGGTATAAAAAAGGCGAAGACGGAAAACCGGAGATAGTACCCGAAGAGGCTGAAACAGTAAGGCTGATATATACGCTGTTTCTCGACGGATACAGCATGAGCAGGATAAAAAAGCTCCTCGAGAACAAAGGTATTTTGACTTCACAGGGAAAGAAAGTATGGAACGAATCACTTATCCGCAGCATTCTGAAAAATGAAAAATATGTAGGTGACGCACTCCTGCAAAAGACGTTCACTTCCGACTGCATAACCCACAAGGTGGTTAAAAATCACGGCGAACGTCCGATGTATCTTGTGACAGATCATCATGAACCCATAATCGACCGTGACACATACAATAGAGTTCAGCAGGAGCTTGCAAGGCGTTCCAGTAAACGAAAAGTTTCAGATAAAACAGTTACGGAACAAGGGAAGTATTCAAGCAAATATGCTCTTACCGAATTGCTTATTTGTGGACACTGCGGCACACCTTATCGCAGAACCACTTGGGCGGCAAGAGGCAAAAAGCAAATAGTTTGGCGTTGCATAAGCCGACTTGAACATGGAAAAAAGTATTGTCCCGACTCGCCTACGATAAAGGAAGAACAGCTCCACAAAGCTATAATCTATGCGATAAACAACTATTATTCATGCCGTAATGACATTGCAAGGATTCTTAAAACGAATATCGGCTCGGTTCTTGAGTGTCAGGGGCAGGAAGAGATCATAGCCGTCGAAAACAGACTTAAAGAAATCGACCAAGCGAGAAACGATTTAGTCGGATTGATAGCTTCCGGCGGCTGCGATGAGGACAAGCTCGACAGCGAATTTGCAAAGTTATACCAAGAAGAACAGCAGCTTAGCGAACGATTGGAAACCCTTAAATCTCAGAATAAAACTTCGCAACAAACTCAGGACAAGCTTGATAAAATTATAGATATGATAGAGCATGAGAATTTTGAGTTGGAAACCTTTGATAATGTGCTTATACGAAAACTGATTGAGTGCGTCAAAGTACTGAGCAAGACCGAAATACTGGTTATTTTTAAAGGGGGATACGAGGTCAAAGCGGAGATTGAATAACGATTAAAATTTACGGCTTGCGGTATATTCGCAGGCTGTTTTTTGTTGGGAGGTGTAACATTGGCAGGAAACTTTGAAGGCATAAAAACAAGAAAGTTCGGCATTGAGATAGAAATGACCGGCTTGACTCGTTGTCAAGCGGCGAAGGCAATTTCAAGAGTTTTAGGCGGTGATGTTGTCCATGAGGGCGGAAGTTATGACAAATATATCGTGAAAGATTCCAAAAACAGAGATTGGTCTGTTGTTTATGACGGAAGTATAAGATGTTATAATGCAGACGGCGACCATGCTTCTAAATCATACAGCGTAGAACTCAATTCTCCTGTGCTGGAATATGAAGACATACCGCTTTTGCAGGAGGTCGTGAGAGCCTTACGCCGTGCAGGCGGAGTGACAGGTCCGAGATATTGTGCAGGCACGCACATTCACATTTCGGCAGACGATTATACACCGCAGCAGATACGAAATCTTGTAAACATCTTCGCAAGCAAGGAAGATTTTCTATGGGACGCTTTGCAGGTATCATCTGCCCGTGAAAGCTACTGTCACAAGATGAATAAGCAGTTCATAGAGGACATAAACCGCAAGAAGCCCAAAGATATGGAGGAGATAAAAAAGCTTTGGTATCGTGGAAGGATGAGTGAGCAGTTTCAGCATTACTCGAACAGCCGATATGTGATCTGCAATCTGCACAGCTTTTTTCAGCACGGGCATTATGAGATAAGGGCGTACAATGGTTCACTTCACGCCGGCGAGGTAAGAAGTCAGATAGTGCTTGCATTAGCCATAAGCAATGCGGCTGTGACCAAGAAATATTGTTCTCCCCACGTTTCACAAAGTGATAATATGAGATACAGTTTCAGAGTATGGCTTTTAAACCTTGGGCTGATAGGTGAAGAATTCAAAAATTGCAGGGCACATCTGCTGAAACATCTTGAGGGTGACATAGCCTGGCGACATCCAGAGGACGGTATAGCTGCAAGGGCAAAGCTGAAAGAAAAACGTGAAGCTGAACGGCAAGCCGCCCGTGAGCAGCGTGTCGAGCCTGTAAGCGACAACAGCACACAAGCCGAAAATGTACCCGAAGAAAACAACGAGCCGTTAGAAAGCGAATGTGACGGCATTGAAGAACTTGAAATGAGTATGTAAATTTGAAAAGGAGATTTTTATGGAATACAGAAGATTATATATTGCCTATGGCAGCAACATCAATCTTGAACAAATGGCAAATCGCTGCCCGAATTCAAAGGTCGTCGGTAAAGAAATGCTGAAAGGCTATGAGCTGGAGTTCAGAGGTGTTGCTACTATTGTGCCAAAAGAAAATGCAGAAGTTCCTGTTCTAATCTGGGAGATAGACGGTCGAGATGAGCACAGTCTTGACAAATATGAGGGCTTTCCGAACTATTACCGCAAGGAACTTTTTGAGATTGATGTTAATGGCGAAAAGAAAGAGTGCATGGCATATCTGATGAATGGCGGTCACATTTCGCCACCGACCAGTTATTATTACAACGTTATAAAGCAGGGATATGAGGCGAACGGTATGGACACAAGCTATCTGAGGGCGGCACTTGAAAGGTCGGTTTACGGGCAGCATTTTGATGATGAACCGGACGAGGATTTTGAAGAAGATGACGAATTTCAGATGAGGTTTTAAGGAGAGTGATTGAATGAAGTACAAAGGTTTTTATATCAAGATCTCACCCGACATAAACATTCGCAGAGTCGACAAGAAAGGCAGAGATATTCTCTGCGAGGGATTTTTGATACAGGTTTTCGCTGACGAAACCGAGCAGGTCGAGATATACAACTTTTCTGCGGCTGTGGGGTTTGAGATACTGGAGGACAGTTTGGCTGAGGCGGAACAGTTGGCGAAGGATTTTGTGGAGTGTGAGGGGAAGGGATGTATGTAAAATATGTGGGACAAATAAAAATGCTATGAAAATCGGCTTTATAATAAGTCGATTTTCTTGCTTGATTTGTCGAAATATGTCATAATAATGTATGTGTTTGAAATTATGTACAAAGCTAAGGTTGGTCGATTGTGCAATATATAGAAATCATGCTTGAATTATTAAAATGTCACTAGCTCTATTGAAAAATGCTGTAAAATGGTGTATAATTATGTTAGATGGCTTGGCAATCGTGTATAATTGTATATTATTTTGTGTTAATAGTTTTTATGTTTATTTGCGATAATTTAATTCGGAGGAATAGTATGGAAAATATAAGTATCCCATTAATTTCACCTTTATCAAGAAAATATTATCAATATGCAAATGATGATTCAGAGAAAATTCATCATCGTGCAGAGGATGTTAGGATATGTATAGAAAAGGTTTGTGACTCGATAATTATTCAATTGGTGAAACCAGATACAAAAAGAAAATGGAAAGATTATAAACTTCATAATAAAATTGAGGCTTGCAAAGAATTTATGAATCCCATAATTGTAGATGATCTTTTAAATGCAAAAGGTATTGGCAATATGGGAGTACATGATGGAGAAGAGGGAAACTATTCTTCTCAGGATATTGATAAATCTTTAGAAGCAATAACAACTTTCTCTCTTGAAATTGTTTTTTCCTACTTTTTAATAAATGGTTTTGGGAATTACCAACATAATTCATGGATACCAACTGTGTTTAGTACGCTTCCTCCTATATACCGAGTAATGATATTGTCAAAGTATTATGACGCAAATCCGTCTTATTTTGTTATTGATAAATTATCAAAAGCATATTTAAAAAGTAATATGAAAGAAGATGCATATGCTTTTTTAATAAAATGTTATAACAACGAACAGCTTCAAGAATTTGAGCTTGAGCGTTTAAAAGAAGACCTTAAATTACTCGAACCATATTTGAATAAGTTTAGTATTGCTCGAAATCTGGATGATGCCGAAAAAAACTTTTTAAAGTTGTTGCCATCTATAAAAGAAGACGAAAGGGATTCTTTTGTGATTTTGGTTTCGATGATACTGACTGGAAAATTGCCCAACGAAATTTGTCCTACTCACTAATATTGCAATATATATAATAGAAAATAGTCGGGCTTTTTTCAATGAGAATTAAAATCAGAAAGGATTTATTATGAATTATACCATTAAAAACAAAAGATGAATTATTAATTACAGTTTACATTATAAAAGGAGTTTCAATATGGTAGAATCAATTATGAGCTTAAAAATATCCGGTCGTTGTTTCCCTTCTGCGACGAAATTGAAATGTTTCACTAAAAATAAATCACGAATAAGTATAATATATGGAAAGAATGGCAGCGGCAAGAGTACAATATCAAAGTCTCTTTGTAACGTAGAAAGTGATTTAAGCTGTTCATTATTAGACCAGAATGATAAACCGTTGTTAATTCCTCAGAATCATATTTTTGTTTTTAATGAAGATTACATAAATAATAAAGTTGCAGTACAAAATGACGGTCTATCGGCAGTTATTCTATTTGGTGAACAAGTTGAGATAGACAAACAAATTAATGAGGTAAATAAAAAATTAGAAGAATACCTAGGCTATATTGATGATCAAGAATCAACTAAAAGATTGCTTGAAAATGTAAAGAATAGTGATTCGTACAAATATAAAATAGAGACCCTTAAGGAAAAGTTGAAATCATCAAATAACTGGGTTGAACGAGAAATTTTAATTTCCGGTAAGAGACCGAATATCACAACGAGTAGTCTTGAAAAGATTTTTGGTAAACCTGTAATTTCTAAAAGCAGAGAAGATGCATTTGCACATTTTCAAGAGTTAATGTCTATAATTGGAACAGAATCTCATAGCAAAGTTAGCGATGCAATGAAACCGCTTATGTTTGAAAGCAATTTCTTTCAGAATGTTACCCGACTATTAGCTGAAAAAATAGAGGAACCTGTTTTGAATGATAGAGATAGACGTATCATTGAAATATATAGTCAAAAAGGCTCTCAGTACATTAGTGACATAAAAATAGTTTTTGAAAATGAGGATCAAGATATATGTCCATATTGCTTTAGACCTATCAATTCAGAAGAAAAGAGCATAATTTTATCAGCGATAGAGAAGATTTTATCTGAAGAAGCTAAAAATCATCAAAGAGAGTTAGCGAAATATGATAAAAACATTACTGAGATGATAAACGAATTGGATAAAATAATCAGTATCGCAGATAATTTTAAAGGTATATATACCAAAGAATATGAAACCGTTGAATCTCAGTATAGAATAGTAAATTCTCTATTATCTCAATATGGTCAGTCTATTGAAGATAAGATAAATTCTCTATATGCTCCAATTTCATTTTCTGATAACAACATTATACAGGAAATTAAAACGTTAAACGATGCTATTTCTTGTCTTGAGGAAAAAAGAAATATTTATAATCAGCAACTCGAAGAAATCGATAAAAGCAAGAAGAAAGCCTCTGATTGGAACAGAGAAATGGCCTATTGGGAGTTTTCAAGGGATTATGCTGAATATAAAAACGCGTATGACTCTTACAATAAATGTTGCAGTAAAATAAAAGAATATCAAGAAGAATACAATAAGAAAAAAGTAAAAATTGATAATTTAAATAATAAGAAGAAAAACGTAGTGATTGCAAAAGACATGATAAATGAAGCGCTAAGCTATATTTTCTTTTCAAATAAGAGATTACAATTAGATGTAGATGCCGAAAGTGGTAAGTATTACCTAATGTCAAATGGTATCAAAGTTACACCTGATAAAGTATCTACAGGTGAACGTAATATAATTGCACTTTGCTACTTCTTCACACAAATGTTGGATAATCATAATTCAACTGATAATTTCACGGATGAGTATTTTATAGTAATTGATGATCCTATTTCAAGCTTTGATAGAGAAAACCAAGTTGGAGTGATAACTTATTTGAAATATCAGTTATCAAAAATTTTTTATGGTAATAAAAACAGTAAAATACTACTGCTATCTCATGATTTATCTACTGTATATGATTTAGAAAAAGCCGGCGAAGAAATTGGGGAACAATTTAATTTGAAGAATAAGTTTGTTGAAAATTATGAGCTTAAGGATCGACAAATCGATAATACCAAACATATTGATATGAAAAGAAATGAGTATTCATTACTTATGAAAGAAATATATAGATATGCCAATGGTGAGGACTCATTACTTTCCGATTTTACTATCGGAAATAGTATGAGACGACTATTGGAAGCTCACGGAACTTTCTTATACAAAAAGGGTATAGATGCACTTACTACGAATGAAGATATTTTAGATCTTTGTAAAAATCATAAAAACTATTTCAGAAACTATATGTACAGATTGGTGTTAAACGGAGAAAGCCATCTTGAAGAAAGAGTGCTTTCATTAAAGGATACGAATTTTTTTGAGAGTTATACCTCAGACCAGCTTAAAGATACGGCTCAAAAAATAATCTGTTATCTGTACCTCATAAATCCTTTACATGTTAAAGAGCATCTTTACGATAATGGACATAGCCTAGGAGATTATATTACCGTTATTGAGAATTGGATTAAAAATATTCCAACAGATTAAATTGCTATTGCATAAAATAGTTTCTATTTTAGTAAATTAAAACACTATTACATGGGAATTCGCACATTATTTGACCTCAGCAATATTATAAGTCTGTGGTTGCAGATATGAAAGATTAGATCATGCGAATGCAGAAATAAGTAATGCAGAAAGCAGACATTAAATAAAAGTGTATCACAAATAATTTTGTTCCAAATGAACTGTTTGGATGAAATTGAGGGCTGGTTTATAAGAATTAGAGATATTAATAATGGTACATATGTAAAAAAGAAAATAATCTATTAAGATTAAACTTATTTTACATTATGTTTTAATATATTATTCAAGTAATATATCAGAAAGGATGATTTAATGAGCAACGAATCGACAAACCATTCAGAAGAAAATGTTACATATGATGATAAAAGAAATAGACTTATTGACATAATAAAAAAAGATCAGAATAATAATTACGGTTCATATGCGGCACTGATAGGGATTGTGTTAACTATATCTGGAATCATACTTAAGGGAATATCTACTATAGTTATTGAGGGATATAATAATTATTTTTCTATTAATAGTTCATATAATCATATAAGTGAAGCAAACGTTTTTTCTAATTTATTTGATATTCTTTTTGGAAGTATAATTTTATTGGCGCTGAACTTTTTGATGGCATATGTAATAATCAGAGCAAAAAATATTTGGAAATTGGTGCGAAATATAATTTTTATTTGCGCTTTGTCAATGATATCATTATTTATATTTGCCTGCATAATGCTTAATTATAATTTTTTTCTAATATGGAAGCAAGCAACTATTTCTGATGTATTAAGTTGCTTACGATCTTTATCAATATTATGCATATCAATTTACTATTTTGGTCTGACAATAGGAATTGCTATCAGAAATATGAAATGGTTTGATAAGTCTGTTGATAAGGTAATATCAACAATTGATAAAAAAACGAATGCTAAGATAAATAGTAAAAAGATAATAATTATATTGCTTGTTTTTTTAGTTGTTATGGGAGCATTTTGCTTTTTTAAATTGGGTGAATCATTTGCTGCACTGAAACATGACTATAGACTGACAGATAATAATACAAAAGTAATATTAGCGGAAAAGGATGGTATGTATCTGTGTGCTGATTGTAAGTATGATGAATCAACTAAACAGTTGGAAATATACTCTTCTGAGCAAGTTTGCATTAATTCTGAAGATGTTGAAATGAGAGTTATAAATGTATATAGTGTGTCAATATATAAAGGAAATTAATTGTAGATCTCGACTTTATTCCTCACGATAATTTTTTTAAGTTATAATTGAAACTTATAATATACAACAAAATGTTAATACGTTATCTTTGTATATATAAAAACAAGTAATTACAATAACTGTTCTAATTATTCATCTATTTCATAGTCGCAAGACAGAGTGTTTTCTAAGTCGTAGACGTTTTGTCTGCGGCTTTTTTTGTTTATCTGCTACAAATTTTGCAGTATCAATTTGCATGAGGATACAAATTATTGGCAACTTATAAATAAAACTATTGACAAAATTATGATGTTGTTTTAAGATATGAGTGTACACGAAAAACATCATATTTTGACATTAGGCAAGAACGGTATTCATATCTGTTTTGCTTTAATTGGTATATTAGGTCGCTTTTTGATGTTTTTCAAAAGGTGGCTTTTTTATTTATATGGTAAAAGGAGTGGCAGATTTGAATGAGTTGGATTTTGACTTGATGGTACGATTGATAGCATGTGGGCTGTTTGAGAAACGGCAGTGCAACGATAAGTATAGTTACAGTAGCAAGCTTTTTGCTGGGATAAATAGGCTTGCAGCTTTGGCGGCTGTGAATGAGCAATATGATATGCTTTCAGATCTTCATGAATGTGCTTTTATTGAGAATTATGCTGTGAAGCCCGTGAAAACGTGGTTTGAGGGGTGGAATAGTTATTTTGTCAAAATGGTGGAAAAGTTTGACCTTTATCATACAAATGCGCTGATAGAGTTAAGTGAAAACTGCAGATATACTCTTACTGATGATTGCGTTGATCTTATTTCTGATTCAGAGAAAGATTACGTAAATGACTTGGAACAGCAATACATTTATTCTCTTTTGACTAACCTTTCCAACGAGTTGTATGTGGCTGTGCGTCGGTTTATTGTGGAAAATCCAATTTGCGCTGATGAAAAAATGCGTGAATTTAAAATGGAGCATTGTCAAGACTTTGAGATGATAAATAAGATATTCTCGGAAGCCTACGAAAATGTACCAAATGGAAGCTATATTTGTCCGAAATGCGGTTGGACAATGACTTTTTATGGTGCGCAGGCACAGTGCTGTAACAAAAGCTGTTTGAAAAACATACCGAAAAAAGATGATTTGAAGCCATTGAGATTTCAGGACGGCAATTGGCGGCTTAGGCATGGTGTTATGAGATATATGTGTTTGCCTGGACAGTTGGAGTTGAAAATACAGAAAATTGTGGAAAAATGTGGTTGCGGGGCGGAGCTTTGGCCTGACAGAGATAAGTATGATGTAAAGATAACTTTGCCTGACGGGCAGGTTTGGGCTATTGACGCAAAGACCCACAGAAACCCTTATATGCTGAAAAAGAGCATTGAAAAGGACTATGTTTTTACTCATACTAAGGCGCAAAAAGTCTTTTATGTTGTGCCTGACGATTGTTTGACGGATTATCCTGATTATTGCAAGATATGCAATGATGCGTTAGCAAGCAGGTTTCCTGATTCAATTGCCAAATGCGTTTCCATGAGAATTTTTTCAAAAGAGCTGAAAGGAGAGGTGGAAGATGTCAAGCTTAGAAACTATCAAAAGAAGTCTTAGAAATTATCTTCCAACTTCTGTGAACATTGATGATTTCATCAAGGCGGAAATGACCCTTGCTCTTTTGGAAAAATGCAAGCCCGAGGGCGACCCCACAAAGGCGTATCTTCTGCTTCATAATTACAGCCTTTTGGGCGAGGTAGTTTGTGATGAAACTGCTTTTCTGTTTCAAAAAGCTCACAGACTTTTACATTCTTGCAGTTCAAAGATGAATTGGGTAAAGGTTCTTGAAAATTACCGCAATGCTCAGTCCGAGTTTTGTTTGTATATTTTTACAGAGAAAATTGAAAAGGGCAGCAAGGTCTTGAAATTTGCCCGAAACACTGAGCTGGCAGTTGAGCCTGACCGTGCGTACGTTTACTTTGAATATATCAGAAAACACAAGGAAGATAGGCATTTTGGATACGCAAAAGGTGGAAAATACAGCTACAGCATTAAGGACAAAACAAGCTCCACTGTATATAGCGCTGATGTTAAAATACCTGACCGCACGCCGCAAATGCCTGTAAGTCCTCCGCCTAAGAAAACCAGAAAAACGATAAGTGTTTCTACAGATGAGTTGCTTGCAAGTGCGGCTGAAATGGCTGAGAAAAAGCCTGATGATTATTGCTATTCTATACTCAAAAGCAACACCCTAAAAGCTGTCACGGAGGGCAATGTTAAGAGTGCAAACAGGCTTGAGATCGACAAGATAACAAACCTTGTGGGCATGGTCGGCTCAGGAAAATCCACTCTTATGAAAGTGCTGTCTTATCATCTTGCAAAGGCTGATAAAAAGGTCGTTCTTGTGCTTGACACTGTTTCAAGTGTGCTGGAGATGTGTTATTATTTATCTCAGTTTGGAGTTAGTGTTTCACCTGTGATAGGCAGAAGCGGACGTGAAAAATACATCGATCAGGTGGCGAAAGCTCAAGAAAAATATTTGCAAAATGAGTATTCTAAGTATCTCACTGCCCCTTGTATTATCGACGGCATGGCAAAAAATAAGAGCGACAAAAGTTCTGCTCCAATGTTTGGAAACGAGCCGTGCAGGTCGCTTATGAAAAATAAAAAGCACTATAATTGCCCTTATATGGATATTTGTCCTGCGGTGAGAATGTACCGAGAGGTTTATACGTCAAATGTTATCGTGACCACTGTGCAGGGGCTTGCGGCAATAAGGCTTCTTGGGGATAACAAGCTGTTTTTGGAATATGTGCTGGAGCAAGCCGACCTTGTGATATTTGATGAATGTGACAAGGTGCAGAAAACACTTGACGAGTTTTTCACACCGTCAGCAAGCTTTGATAAGTTTAGGCAGAATGCGGCGGCTTTGTGCAGTGAAGTCATGAATATGGATACAGAGGTACTTGAGAGCTTGGACGATAATGAAAAAGAATATGTTGATAAGCTTTCTATTTCTGTTAGGGTTTGTATGGCAGTTAGAAATGCTATAAACTCTTACGGCAGCAAGTGGCAGACCATACTTAGCAGGACGTTTTCGGCTGAGATACTTTATAACAGCCTTTGCAAAGATAATAAGGGCAATAAGTATATATCTGACAAGGCGTTGGCTCATATGCGACGTGTGACCCTTGGAATGGATAATGATAAGGATATTGAGTATTTGATGATGCTTGTACTATCTCAACAGAAAGAAAGTAAGAAATTATCCGAAGCATTTAATGATTGGCTCACGGACAATAACTGTAAGCCTGACAAGACTTTTTCTGACCATATCAAGCTTTATCTTGTGGTGGCGGCGTTTGATAATTACATCAGGGAGATAAGCGATTCCTATTTGTTTTTGCCGTATGAGCGGAAAACACAGCAAGAGCTTACTGACTTTTTGTCTACACGTTTTACCGCACAGCAGAAAATTCTCCCTTCATCTGCAATGGGTAATCTTTTCGGCATGAAGAACGATCCGCAAAAGGGGCTTATTCTTTACCGCCAATACGCATTCGGACGTGCGCTTATGGACCGTATGCCTTGGCTTCGGCTCACGGAGGAGGGTCAGCCCGCAGGACCTAATGTGATGCTGCTTTCAGGGTCAAGCTGGGCGGACGGCTGTTTGCAGTATCATGTCAATGTGCCAGTGAAGTATCTTCTTGAAGCGGAGGAGTGGAAGCGCAGGAAGATAGCGGAGTCGAAAATGATAGACCTTGGAACTGCAATAAGGGTTTCAGGCAGTGGCAGTGAAGAACGTGAAGAAAATCTTACAGAGGTCATAAAAAAGATAATGGAGACAATAGAAGCGGAGCTTCGCTCTGAGGGAAAACTGCTTATGATAGTGAACAGTTACAGTGAAGCACAAACTGCGGCAAATTATCTCAACAGACTTTTGTCGAATGAAAAGACGGTGGCATGTATGTGCAGGGAAGCAGATGAATTTGACGATAACATGATACTCAGAAGCGAGATTGCAGACTTTTCAGGTCATTCGGCTGATATAATGGTAGCCCCTGCGCAGGCGATAGAGCGAGGTTATAACATTGTTGACAAGGACGGTCATTCGGCATTTGGAAGCGTATTCTTTTTGGTGCGCCCAATGGAAGTTCCTGACGAGATATCTTCAAAATGCACAAAGCTAAACGGTTATATTGAAAGGCACTGTGTTCTGTCGGGAAAGAAAAACGCTTTTGACAGGGCGGCAAAGCTTCGCAGTGAAGCCACAAGGCAATGGTCGCTCATGGAACGTCAGGGGAAAATGCAGTTAAGCTCTCTTGACCCTGTGATGAAGCTTGACGTAACGGCAAGCTTGTTTGTGCTTATTTTGCAGATATTCGGACGGCTTTGCAGGATAACGGACGAGAGCAAGCCTGCACCGAGAGTTTATTTTGCAGACGGAGCTTTTCGCCGTTCTGAGAAAAATACTGCGGGCTACGACCTGCTAAACGAGCTTATAGATTATCTTGACAGCATGATTGACAACAAAGAAACGGGAAAGATAGCAGAAACGCTTTATCAGCCGTTTTATGAAGCTTTCAAAAAAGGAGTTGAAAAAAATGAATTCGCCGATATATCCGATGACATTTATTCCGAAGAAGAGGAATTTTAAGCTGTATTATCTTGCTTTTCCAAAGCCTTGGAAAGAACTGCTCATACAGTTGCAAGTTTCTGCCAACAAAAAATACGATCCGGAGTATTATATGAAGCTGTTCGGCTTGAAAGCATGCCTGAACGGGTGGCTTGACGAAGTTGTAAACGTGGGCAACATGAAAGCAAATTCTGATGACAGCAGGTGGTTCGTGTCTTTGAACGAGCCTGATGTTCATAAGATATGCAAGATAATGAAAATATGGGTCACGGCAGAATATGAGCTGAATGATAAGGCGACCTCGGAAACAAAGGCGATAGCAGAAAAGTTTAAAAGCGAGATAGACCCTGATGTGCTGAGATATGGTATCATCTCGGAAGAAGTTTGCCTTTTCAACGAGGATGGCACTGCGGCGGTGGACTATGCCTTTGACGCATTTGCGCTATATGTGGCGAACTCTCTTAATGGAAAGACCATACCCTTTTTCGGTCAGAAGCTTACGTTCAGCAATTGTGGCTTAAAAAAGCTTGTTAGCCAGCCTATAGAATATAAGGGTCAATATTATTCCTACGGGCTTGAATTTTCAGTTCAGACAACTCCGCCCCAGCGTGAGTGTATGCTTCTTGTTTTTCCAAGCGTGAAACGCTTTGTTTCAAATGCGTGGAAAAAGAAGATATATCTTAAAGAGAACATAAACGCTCTTGTGAAAATGTCTGAAAATAAATACAGAGTTATGAAAATGAAGCAGCAGCGAAAAAATATTGATAAAGAAAAGACAGAATATTTTCGTGAATGGAACTATGCCGATGAACGCTGTTATGGTATCTATCACAGCATGGACGCTTTTCCTGCCGCAGATGAGGTGCTTAAAAATCCTGAAAATCATGTGGGCAAAAATGCTGTGCCGCAGATACTTTTGCCTTATAAATTCGGCATGGATTTCACCAATATGAATATCGGCACGGGAGTGTCTGTAAAGGAAAAATGTGAGTTTTATCATCAGCTGACGCCGCTTCTGAAAGATATCGCAGAGCCTATGGGCGAGGTGCAGTCTGTGGGTGCGGTGCATTATAATAAACCTGATAAAAAGAAATTTGAGGCGACTGATATCCAGAAAATGCGCAGAGAAAGGCTGAAAGTCTGCACGGGCAGGGATAAGATCACTCTCGAGATATACGGTCATGACAGCGACGAGCCTTTGAAAAACGCTATTATGGAGGATATCTGCCAGTATTTTGGCGACACGGACGGCTCAGATGTTAAAATAGAGATAGAAAAGCGCAGTATAGGCTCTCTTGGGGATATGATGAACGGCAAAAGCTATGAAGACCACCTTTTGCGCATAAAAAGGGTGCAGGAAAGCGTTGAGAAGTCGGCTGAGATAAAGGGCGCGGTGGTTATCCTGAAAAACACTTCTGAGGAAAAGGGCGACCCGAAAGCCGCACTGAGGGCAGGTTTTGCGGACACAAATCGCCTTACGCAGTTTATTGTCCCTGACGTTTTAGATGAGAAAGCTAAGGATAAGCCTTCAAAAAGCAGGATACATGGAGCGGTTCTGGATATTTTCAGACAGTTTGGATACACGGAATTTGCTGACAACAGGAACACAGTGAAAAATCCAGCCTGCGCCGCTGATGTGATAGGTGTGTATGCTTATCAGACTTTAAGACCTTTGTGGGCGGCTAAAAGCAAATCGCCAGAGTTGACGGCTAAGTGCCTGCCTGCGTATGTGACTTTCAACGCACGAAGCGGACAGGTAAAAGCCGAGTGCGGTCTGTTTGATGAAAAAGAGCTTTCTTATCCCGAAGCGCTTATTGCTTTTTCAAAGCTTTCAAGAAAGGACGATTTTGTAGACAAGTGCAATAAAGTCGCAAAGGGTGGATTTGTCAGTAAGCTTTTGGGCTTGAGAGATCTTTATAAGAAAAGCGACGGACTTGTGCTTGTTTCTTGCAATGGTTTGACAAGAAAGTTGTGGCACGGAATATCTGACACAAGCATTTCAGGCTATAACATGAAAAAGCCTTTTGTTCCTGAGAAAATTAAGATAGGAAATTCTATCTCTGAAAGGACGGAAGCTTTCACAGACTCACATCTTAGAATTATCCGTCTTAGAGAGGGCGTAAGCACTTTGGAAGTGCCTGATTATTATACTGAAATAAATGCAAAGGGCGAATTTAAGCAGGCTTCGGGAGTTTATCGCAGAAAAGATGTATTCTGGGGAATAGAATCCCGCCCTGGAAATATTGAGTATAAAAGGAGCTACAAAAAATGCAGGGCTGACAATCCAAAGCTGAACTTTGACGAATGCGCTCTTATGGAGTATTATCCTTTACAGCTTAGGGGGGAGGACGACCCTAAGCAGTGGGTGGGATATGCAAATCTACTGAGAGAGCTTATGCCTGAAAATCCCTCCAGGCAAGCTGTCCGCCTGCCTGCGCCGTTGCACCTTGCCAAACTCATGAGCGAATATTTTCTCCTTTGCGACAAAGAAAAATAGTCTTATTTACCTCAAACGAAAACATAATAGGATATAATAAAAGCAGTACCGAAATGCTTGGCACTGCTTCTAAGAAAGGAAATTCATATGATATACAAAATAACCTTGTTTGACGCCAACTGTCCCTCATGCACAAGCGGCACAGCTTCGTTTTTTACTGAGGATATCGACGAATTTGAACACAATTATTTTTCTGATGAAAATGTGGAATTGAACCAGCTTGAAGCGCAGAAACAACGCTATTTCCGCAGTAAGGCAGGGGAAATTGTCACCGACTATTACTCCGATGCCCCTCAGCTGAACATTTTTCAGTATGCAGAATATGGCACTATCGAAAAGCGAAAGACTTTTCATTACAAGGACAAGATCTTTGAGCTTCACAACGGATATTTAATTCCTTGCCCTATATACGCCGCAGAAGCTATTGTCGAGCTGGCGCAGATAGCGTTTAAAAAGAACCCTGATGAGGATGGTGAAAAGTATCTTGTGGCAAGATATTCACTGAGCGGAGTGTGCTGTGTGGGTTCTTCTTTGGATAAGTTCGAGGACTGCACCCCTTATGGAAATCCTATTATCAAGACCTGCTATCCTGAAAATCTGCCGTACAAAGGTGAAAAAGAAATCTATTCTGATTGCAAACTGTCAACATTTGCATGGGTGGAGCTGTATCAAACCTGTTTCAAGGGCGACAATGTCAACGGCTATGAGATAGAAGAGCCTACAGAAGAACAGCTTGCGTGGATAATGCGTGATATTCCAGGGGAGGCAGGCTAGTCTGCAGTGATGACACTGCCTATATCAATGTCGTTTTCTCTGAGATATCGGTCAGCTATTTTCAACCATTTTTGTGTGCCGTCAGAGCTTTCAATCAAAACACTGCACATGAGTTCGCTGTCCTCCGGTATGCCCTCGCAGCCGTAATCCTCTTCACTTATGTCTATAACTTTGTATTTCATGCTTTCAAGACCTTTCCGGTGTGATATTGGTGATACTATAATTATAGCACGGCATTAATTTTTTTCAAGAGAAATATACTAAGCACGGCACATGACCGTGCTTTTTTGCTAGGTTGATTGTTAATAAAATGTAAAATATCTCTACAACCTGTTGACTTAGAGTTAACTCCAGGTGGTACAATATAAGTAAGCTAAAGCTAAGAAAAATTATAAGTGAAACAGGAGGAAATGAAAATGTATCTTGAAAAAATAAACTCACCTGCTGACGTTAAAAAGCTCACTGTTGATGAAATGACAGCGCTGGCTGAGGAAATGAGAAAGGCTCTGCTTTTCAGGCTCAGCAAGCATGGTGGACATTTTGGCCCTAACTTCGGCATGGTGGAAGCCACTATCGCAATGCACTATGTTTTTGAGTCCCCTAAGGATAAGATAGTTTTTGACGTTTCACATCAAAGCTATCCACATAAAATTCTCACAGGCAGAAAGGAGTCCTACCTTGACGCTGACAAGTTCGATGATATCTCAGGCTACACAAACCCAGAGGAGAGCGAGCATGACTTGTTTACGGTTGGCCATACTTCCACTTCTGTGAGTCTTGCAAGCGGTCTTGCAAAGGCCAGAGATCTCAAGGGTGAGGAGGGCAATGTTATCGCTGTTATCGGCGACGGCTCTCTCAGCGGTGGCGAAGCTCTGGAGGGTATCGACTTTGCAGGGGAAATGGATACAAACTTCATAATCGTTGTGAACGATAACGATATGTCTATCGCAGAAAACCACGGCGGTATGTACAGAAATCTCAAGCTTCTTCGTGATACCGAGGGCAAGGCTGAATGTAACCTTTTCAAGGCAATGGGTCTTGACTATGTTTTCGTTAAGGACGGCAACGATATTCCTTCGCTTATTGAGGCTTTTGAGGGCGTAAAGGACAGCAAAAAGCCAGTTGTTGTTCACATTGTAACACAAAAGGGTAAGGGCTATGCTCCTGCGGAAAAGGATAAGGAAACATGGCACTGGCATATGCCGTTCGACCCTGAAACAGGCAAGTCCCTTTACAATCCTGAGGGCGAGGATTACGGAACTGTTACCTGCAATTATCTTCTTGAGAAAATGCAGGCTGACAAGTCCGTGTGTGCTATAACCTCCGCTACTCCGACGGTTTTCGGCTTCACTCCTGATGTCAGAAAGAAAGCAGGCAAGCAGTTTATGGACGTGGGCATTGCAGAGGAACACGCAATGGCACTTGCCTCAGGTATAGCAAAGAACGGCGGAAAGCCTTTCTACGGTGTTTACAGCTCGTTCTTACAGCGTACCTACGACCAGCTTTCTCAGGACGTTTGCATAAATAAAAGTCCTGTTACAATAGCTGTTTTTGCGGCTTCGGTTTACGGCATGAGTGACGTTACTCACCTTGGAATTTACGATATACCGATGATATCAAATATCCCTGAGCTTGTTTATCTTGCACCTGTAACAAAGGAAGAATATCTTGCAATGCTGGATTGGTCCCTTGAACAGAAAGAACACCCTGTTGCAATAAGAGTTCCTGCAAGCCTTGTTTCAGACGGCAAGCCTTTCACAAAGGATCTTTCAAAGCTCAACAAGTATGAGATGACACAGCAGGGAAGTCAGGTTGCTGTTATCGCACTTGGTTCATTCTACGGCTTGGGCGTTGAGGCCGCAAAGCTTATCGAGAAAAAAACAGGTGTCAAGGCTACTGTAATAAACCCTTACTACATAACAGGCATTGACAAGGAAATGCTTGAAAGCCTTAAGGCTGACCACAAGATCGTTATCACTCTTGAGGACGGCGTTCTTGAGGGTGGCTTTGGCGAGAAGATAGCAAGATTCTATGGCGACAGCGATGTTAAGACCCTTTGCTTTGGTCTTGAAAAGAAGTTCTATGACCGCTATGACCCTGCCGAGGTGCTGAAAGAAAATCACCTTACCCCTGAGCAGATAGCTGAGGACGTTATAAAAACTCTTTGATCTTTGAGGTGACAATATGAAAAATATACTTGTTATATCCGCAAGCCCTAGAAAGGGCGGAAATTCCGACGTGCTTTGCGATGAGTTCATAAAGGGTGCACAGCAGGCAGGACACAAGGTGGAAAAAATATTTCTCAGGAACTTTAAGGTGAACTACTGCACAGGCTGCGGCGTTTGCAACAGCACTCACAAGTGCGTGCAGAAAGACGATATGGCGGAGATAATGGACAAAATGGTGAACGCTGACGTTATCGTTTTTGCAACGCCTGTTTATTTCTACACCATGGACGCTCAGCTCAAGACACTCATTGACAGAACAGTGCCGAGATACACTGAAATGGTAAACAAAGAAGTGTATTATATACTCACTGCGGCTGATTCTGACGCCGCTAACCTTGAAAAGACAGTTGAGAGCATAAGGGGATTTACTCTTGACTGTCTTGACGGGGCAGTTGAAAAGGGTATCCTTTACGGCACAGGCGTGTGGGACAAGGGCGAAGTGCAGAGCAGTGCACACATGAAAACCGCTTACGAAATGGGACTTCATTCATAAAATCCATTTGGAAGAGAGCTTGCTTTGGCAGGCTCTTTTTTCTTGATTAAAAATGCAAATCGTGATATACTATAATAAGTTTAGAAACATCAAGGAGAGAGAAAAATGCTATTTAGTGAAGAGGCTATCGGCTTTTTGTTTGAAAATCATACGAGAGATAGTAAGGATTGGTTCAAGGAGCATAAGGCGGATTATCACAGGCTCATAGAAGAGCCTTTTGCGGAGCTTATCACTGCGCTCACGCCTATAATGAACGATATCGACAGCAGGATAGTATGCAACCCGAAAAAGATATCAAGGCTTTACAAAGACGCACGTTACAACAAGGGCGGACCCATATTCAGAGAGAGCGTGTGGTGTTCTTTGAAATGCCAGCGTGACAAAAGCGAATATCACCCCATGCCTGAGTTTTATTTCTATATCTCTACCCACGGTTTCGGCTATGGTTGTGGATATTACAAAACCGACAGAGAAAGCATGGACGAAATGAGGGCGATGATACTTGCAGGGGCGCAGGAATATAAAAAGGCTTACAAGGCGCTGAAAGACAACAGCAAGTTCGTTTTGTTCGGTGACGAGTATAAGCGTGACCATTTTCCAAATGCCAGCCGTGAGGACGCTTTGTGGCTCAATAAAAAGGATATCGGTGTAAGCTTTGACAGTGAAGACCCCAAGATGCTTTTCAACGTGAACTTGCTGGACACAGTATGCAGTGACCTTGCTTCTCTTGGAGATGTATACAGATTTTTTATGAGGGCGGAGGATAATATTTTGCAGAAAAAAGTAAAATAGCGGAGAAATTGTGTCTTGTTTGAAAATGCTTTCTGACAATTTTGTGTAAAACGCTATAAATTTTCTGGTTGTTTTATTGAAATATACAATTTATATGCTATTTGTTCAAAGAAATATTGACAGTGAATTGATTATATGTTATACTTTTATTATCCGAGGCACCGATGAAGTAAGGTGTATACTATGGGTGGATAAAAAATTATAAAGGCAAGACGTTTGAAATCTCTTTAAACGGTGTTGTCATGAAGGGGATCAGTGTGTGCGGCAGGCTTTTTATAGAATTACCTGCGGTGCAGCAAAAAGAGTGATAAAAAAAATGCTCTCCGAGGTTTTCGGAAAGCATTGCAGAGCGTAGCTTATTTATCTTTTCACAGCCTGTGCAGCGAAATGCTGACAGGTCTTTTTGTTTGTATGGATATGTTTGCTTAGGCTGACTTTAAATATGATATGTAAGTCTGTCGGCAAAGATAGTTATAAGCGGCAGAGTTACAGCACTGAGGATAGTGGTGACTGTAAAGATCTCTGAAGCGGTCTTAGGGTTTTTGTCAAGATTTACAGCGAACATTGTACACATCGTTGCGGCAGGGCAGGCGGCGGCTATTGTAACTGTCATAAGAACTATCGGAGGAGGATTAAGTATCCACATTGCAAAGAAGCCTGCCACAGGGAGTATTATGAGCTTGCACAGTGAAACGTAGTAGATACGGCGGTTTTGAAGGGCTTTCAAAACGTTGGTCTGTGCGGCTGTTGCACCTGCTATCACCATGGCGATAGGCGTGTTCATATCTGCTATGTACTGCAAAGCTGTTGCAGGAACTTTCGGCAGTCTGATATTTGTAAGATAGCAAATAAGACCGACCACAACGGCTATAACTGACGGTGAGATAAGGGCTTTCACAAGAGAAGAAAAGTCACGCTCGCCTTTCATTGTCATAAGTCCATGCGTCCAGATAAGGACGTTGAAGAACGTAAGATACGCTGTAAGATACAAAACGCCCTCTGAGCCGTAAATGCCGTTTATAAGGGGTATGCACATGAATGCACAGTTTGAATATATTGACGAAACACGCTCCACCGCAAGGTCGGGAGTCTTTTTTCTTATAAGAACATAGGTGAGCAAGATAGTCACTGCATAGGATATCGCTGACAGCAGAAACGACCACAGCAATCCATGCACAAGTGTCTTGTCATATTTTGACTGATAGGACATGAATATAAGCACAGGATTGATTATATTCAGTGCGAATGAGGACAACTGTTTTGTACCGTCCTTTGTGATTATCCCTTTTAAATAGCAAAATGCGCCTATAATAAGGATAATGAACATTATTATTATTTGGTTTCCGATTATCAGACCTGCTTCCATTTTTACTTCCTCTTTCACATATATTTTTCTTCTTTAGGTGTTCTTTCGTCAGAATACCCAAATATTATATCAGACTTTTGTGAAAAAAGCATGAACTCACAGTATACATTGATAGGGGATTTTTGTGATTTTTATGTGCGTAAATAAGGTAAAATAGCAAATAACTCACCGATCTTTACGCTATGCCTTATCTCTTGACATAAAAGTTTAAGGGGTGTATAATGTTAAGAGCAGTATTGTCTTGAAAAAGAAATATAGTACATGGTCTGAAAGGATATTTACATATGGACATAAAGAAAATATGTGCGGCTCTCTGCGCTTGCGTAGTATGCTTGTGTGCAGCGGGCTGTTCAAAGGATAGTAAGGACAGCTCTTCTGCCACAGAGAGCAAGGCGAACGTTTCAACAGCCGACAATGCCGACAGCGCAAAGTCTGAGGACAGCAAGTGTGACGAGAGTGATACAGATAGTAAGGTATTGAACGAGCAGGGTGAGCTTATTAAAAAAACTGCAGCGATCTTTGACGGTGACTACACTCTGAAAACGACCTGCACAGAGGCCGACGGCTCAAAGCAGGAGGTCGTAAGAGCCAAAAAGGGCGGAAACATCTATCTGAAAGTCACATCGGATATAGGCACCAGCGGATTTATCTATGTTGACGGAGCAGGATATGATTACGATAACGTGACCGGTGTTTATCACAAGTCAGACGTGACGGAGCTTGACGGCGTTCTTGAAAGCATAGTCAAGCAAAACCTGCCGAGAACCTATGGTCATATAAACAGTGATGAGGCTGATGATTTCGATATCGAGGAGTACACTTATACGGGCGACACATACATTACTGCTATCGACCTGTATTTTGATAAATCTGACGGAAGCTTAAAAAAATACACGCAGACCTTTACCATTGAAGGCTCGGATGATACAGTTTCAGAATACACTGTTGACGAGCTTTCGGGGGACGCTGACGACAGCCTGTTTGACGTATCTCAGGCGACAAGTCTTGTGGACTTTGACAGTATGTCAGAGGATCAGAGGCTTGGCTATTGTCAGGGTATCTTAAACAAAGCAGGCGTTACAACAGACGATCTCAGTGCAGGGGGATATCAGACGGACGATCTTAAGACCATATCCTATGACAGTTTTGTGAGCATTGTTTACACATACGGCTACAAGTCTGCACAGCAGTAAGTCAAAATGCACAATTTCAGCGTGGAGATTTGTTGAAAACGCAGGGCGGAAAATGCCCTCTCTATGCTTTACTTGTATGCGTTTTTTTGGTATAATTATAGGTGCGGTCGTTACCGCATAAAAACGTATGCTTACAAGAGGATATATATATAAATGAATATACTAAAGTTTTTGAAGCCGAAGGCTTGCGTGGATTTTGTCTATGATGACAACACAGCAAGGCAGGCTCTTGAGAAAATGAAAAATCACAGCTTTACCGCTGTGCCTGTTATCGACCGTGAGGGCAGATATGTAAAGACCCTTGCAGAGGGCGACTTTCTGTGGTTCATGCTCAATAATGGCATTCAGGATATGCGTGAGCTGGAAAAATATAAGATAAGCGAGATAACAAGGCGTGTTAGAATGAAACCCGTCTATGTTTATTCTACTATCGAGGATCTGATACTTCTTTCAATGGATCAGAACTTTGTGCCTGTTATTGATGACAGGGAAGTTTTTATAGGTATTGTGACGAGAAGAGATATACTTAAATATTGTCACGATACTCTTAACGAGTATGAAGCGAAATATGGTCATAAGGAAGAAAAAGAGGAGATAGGTGCAGTATAAGCACCAGGAAAGGAATTGTTGTAAAAATGAAGAGGACAAACAAAAAGGGCGGTGCAGCTATAGTTGCTGTGCTTATAGTTATAATGCTTGTGGCTGTTGGCTCGGCGGCACTGGTGGTGACAGGAAGATATACCATTCAGGCAAGCAAGGTGGCAGACGCAGTTGTTAAGGTGAACAGCAAACCTGAGGAAAGCTCTTCTGAGGAGGTTTCAGAGGTTGACGACCTTTCATCAGTTGTGGAAGAGCCTGTGAGCAATTATCCTGTGAAGTCTGCAAATTATCAGGATATAAATATAAAGGGTATGACAGCAAACTCAGCTATACTTGTTGACGCTGACACAAACGAGATAGTTGCAGGTTATAATTACGAGAAAAAGGTATATCCTGCTTCTCTTACAAAGATGCTTACGCTTCTTGTAGCTGCAGAGAATATTCAGGATATGGACGCTACATATAAGTTCACAAGCGATGATATCGACCCTCTTATCGAGGACAACGCATCAAGAGCAGGCTTTGAAGCCGGGGAAACTGTTACAATGAAAGACCTGCTTTATTCAGCTATCCTTGTGAGCGGTGCTGACGGCACAACAGGTCTTGCAAACGCAGTTGCAGGCTCAGAGGAGAAGTTTGTTGAGCTTATGAACGCTAAGATCCAGGAGCTTGGTCTTACCGGCACGAAGTTTGTGAATGCAAGCGGTCTGCACAACAAAAATCATTATTCCACAGCGCAGGATATCGCAGTTATCACAAAGGCGGCTATGGATAACGAAACTTGCCGTGAAGTGCTTACAGCAACAAAGTACACAACTTCAAAGACAAAACAGCACAAGGACGGTATCGAGCTTACAAGCATTGTTGCACAGAGAATTGAGGGCTACTATGTGGATTGTGACGGTGACGGCGAGGCTGACGACGGCATAAGCATCGAGGGCGGAAAGACAGGCTTTACCGACGAAGCAAAGTACACCCTTTCAACTATACTTGATGATAACGGACACACATATATTTGTGTTACAACAAAGTCTAAGGACGAGCTTAAGGCTGTTGAGGATCAGATAGCTATTTATGAAAAGTATCTGGGCGGCAAGGCTTCTGATAATAAAGACAAGGACAGCAAGACGGACACTGACACGTCTTCTGTTTCTGAGGTCGAGGATTAATAGATAGGAAAAATAAATGCGGATATCTCGTGGAGGTATCCGCATTTTTGTATTTTATTTTGCAAATCAGTGTAGTCAGTGTAGGGGCGAACAGCGTTCGCCCGTCGAAGTGATAAAGCTATAGGTTTTACTATCCCTATGTAGCATTTGTGTCAATTCGTGTAACATTGTATCAATTTTTATAGCGTTTTTACAAAAAGCGGGCGAACAATGTTCGCCCCTACATGGATTGACAGAATATATCATATCACACAAGCTTTTGTATCACACCTATGACCTTGGAAAGGTCATCACAGCAGGCATACAGAAGCTTTTTTGTTTCCTCGTCAGGCTGTGAAAGGTCGGGTATCATAACAGGCTTGCAACCTGCGGCGTGGGCGGAGCGTATGCCGTTTGGTGAGTCCTCGAGGGCAATGCACTCGCCAGGGTCAAGCTCCAGCTCCTTTGCGGCGGCGAGATAAATATCAGGGGCAGGCTTGCCGTTTTCTATCATGTTTCCGCAGATAAGCTTGTCAAATCTGTCAATGATATTTATAGAGCTGAGATACAGCGTGGTGCGCTGTAGGTCGGTGGCAGTGGCAACGGCTTTTTTCAGCCCTGTGATGTCAAGATAGTCAAGAAGCTCATCAAGCCCCTTTTTCTTTTCTATGCCGTTTTGCCTGATAAACTCGTTCATAAGCTCAATACGCTTTGCACGAACTTTGTAGTAATCAAAATTTTCTCCAAAAATGCCTTTAAGATGTGGGATAGCATACTTCGCTGCAAGAGAGCGTATGCCCAGAACGTGTTCCTTTGTCATTGGATAGCCGTAATGATTCGCCGCCTCACACCAAAACCTTGTGAGCAGCTTTTCCGTATCTATCATTAGTCCGTCCATATCAAATATAACGCCTTTGAGCATTTTTTATCACGCCTTTCCAACTTGGTATCTGTTATTATATCACACTTTTGACAAGTTTTCAATAAAACTGCACAAATTAGAGGCGCGGAACATACATTCTATTGTGCATCTATATAATTTGTAATTAAAATTATATAATCCTATTGACAAATTATTAGAATGTGGTATAATAAGTACAGTGATAAAAGGCGACGCCATATGGGAACGCCTTAAAGAAAGGAATGAGAGCAAAGTGAACAAGAGCGTGTATAGTCTGGTGCTTGCAGACGATGTGGTGGAGGCTATCGACAGACTGGCATATTCCATGAATACCAGTCGTTCAAATCTGATAAATCAGATTTTGGCAGAGCGTGTCCAGCTTCTCACCCCTGAAAAAAGAATGCGTGAGATATTCGCTAAAATAGAACAGCTTATGGACAGCAGGTTTCAGACCCTTAATCAGCCCTCTGACGCTATGATGTCTATAAAAAGTCCTTTGAGATATAAATATAAGCCGACCATACGATACAGCATAGAGCTGAGCCGAGATTTTCACGGAAAGGTGGGTAGGCTGAAAGTATCTTTCAGAACTCAGAGCACACAGCTCATTTCAATGCTTGACAGCTTTTTTAAGCTGTGGGCAAGGCTCGAAGAAAAATATCTTTCGTATCTTTTCACTACTGGCGTGCCTTATGAAACAGCCGAGGGCAGATTTACAAGAGATTTTTACGCACCGCCTCAGTCGGAGCTGACCGACGAGGATATAGCGAACGCTATCGGTGATTATATAAGCTGTATGGACAGCTGTATTCAGCTTTACTTTGACAACGCCGCAGAACCTGAAACGGCGGCAAGAAAGGTATCTGAAATGTATGAAAGATATCTGAAAAAAGGCGTTGTCGTTCTTTAAACGGTGGGCGGAGCATTCCGCCTGCTGTGAGCATATATCTTTTTAAGATGATAAGGGAGGTAATTTTATGAACGCTCAGAAATTGACACAGAAATCATTGGAAGCTTTGCAGGAAGCGCAGAGCATTGCCTCAAGAAACTCAAATCAGGCTGTTGACCAGCAGCACCTTATGCTGGCTTTGCTTTCACAGGAAAACGGTCTTGTGCCGCAGCTTTTTGTAAAAATGGATATCGCCCCTGAAAATATAGAGGCGGCTCTTACAAGAGCAGTTGACGATATACCTAAGGTACAGGTAGGCGGACGTGCGCAGGACTCTGTATACATTTCAAGCGACCTTGACAAGGCTTTTGCGGAAGCCGAGTCGGAAGCTTCAAGAATGAAGGACGAATACGTTTCAGTTGAACATCTTGTTATGGGCATAATGGACAGTCCTAACAGCACAGTAAAAGAGATCTTCAAGACCTTTGGGGTAACAAAAACAAAGTTTCTGAAAGTTCTTCAAGCTGTAAGAGGAAACGCTCAGGTAACGAGCCAGAACCCTGAGGAAACATATGACGTGCTGAAAAAGTACGGTCAGGATCTTGTGGAGCTTGCAAGACAGAACAAGCTTGACCCTGTTATCGGCAGAGACAGTGAGATAAGAAACGTTATAAGGATACTTTCAAGAAAAACAAAGAACAATCCTTGCCTTATTGGTGAGCCTGGCGTTGGTAAGACCGCCATTGCAGAGGGTCTTGCTCAGCGTATCGTCAGCGGAGATGTTCCTGATAGTCTGAAAGACAGACAGGTGTTCTCACTTGATATGGGTGCGCTTATCGCAGGCGCAAAATACAGAGGCGAGTTTGAGGAAAGATTCAAGGCAGTCGTTGAGGAGATAAAGAAGTCTGAGGGCAGGATAATCCTCTTTATAGATGAGCTGCACAACATTGTCGGTGCAGGCAAGTCAGACGGTGCAATGGACGCAGGCAACTTGCTGAAACCTATGCTTGCAAGGGGCGAACTCCATTGTATTGGTGCAACGACTCTTAACGAGTACCGTCAGTATATCGAAAAGGACGCCGCTCTTGAAAGACGTTTCCAGCCTGTTATGGTTGACGAGCCGACAGTTGAGGACACTATCTCTATACTCCGTGGTCTGAAAGAAAGATACGAAGTATTCCACGGCGTAAAAATTCAGGATCAGGCGCTTATTGCGGCGGCTGTTCTTTCAAACAGATATATCACAGACAGATTTCTCCCTGATAAGGCTATCGACCTTGTGGACGAAGCCTGCGCACTCATCAGAACGGAAATGGACTCAATGCCTACAGAGCTTGATGAGATAAGACGTAAGATACTCCAGCACGAGATAGAGGAAACTGTCCTTAAAAAGGAAACTGATAAGCTTGCAGTTGAACATCTCCATGAGGTGCAGAAAGAGCTTTCAGAAATGCGTGAGCAGTTCAATGAAATGAAAGCTAAATGGGAGAATGAGAAGTCTGCTATCTCTAAGGTGCAGAAGCTCCGTGAGGATATCGAGCAATGCTCAAAGGATATCGAGAGAGCAGAGCGTGAATATGACCTTAACAAGCTTGCAGAGCTGAAATACGGCAGAATGGCTGACTTGCAGAAGCAGCTTGCCGAGGAAGAAGAAAAGGCAGAGAAGTCAAAGACAAAGAACACTCTGCTAAGAGATAAGGTAACAGAGGAAGAGATCGCAAGGATAATCTGCCGCTGGACAGGTATCCCTGTTGCAAAGCTTATGGAGGGCGAGCGTGAGAAGCTTCTCCACCTGCCTGATATCCTCCACGAGAGAGTTATCGGTCAGGACGAAGCCGTTGAGCGTGTGTCTGAGGCTATCATGAGATCTCGTGCCGGTATCGCAAATCCAAATCAGCCGATAGGTTCGTTCCTGTTCCTTGGCCCTACTGGCGTTGGTAAAACAGAGCTTGCAAAAACTCTTGCGCAGGCATTGTTTGACGACGAGAACAATATCGTTCGTATAGATATGTCGGAGTACATGGAGAAATTCAGCGTAAGCCGTCTTATCGGAGCGCCTCCGGGATATGTTGGCTATGAGGAGGGCGGTCAGCTCACCGAGGCTGTAAGAAGAAAGCCTTATTCAGTAGTTCTTCTTGACGAGATCGAAAAGGCTCACCCTGACGTTTTCAATATCCTTTTGCAGGTGCTTGACGACGGACGTATCACAGATTCACAGGGCAGAACGGTTGACTTCAAGAACACTATCATAATCCTTACTTCAAACCTTGGTTCTCCTTATATCCTTGAGGGCATCACACCTGAGGGCGAGATATCTCAGGAGGCAAGGGACAAGGTGGACGCTCTGCTGAAACAGCAGTTCAGACCTGAGTTTCTTAACAGACTTGACGATATAATCTACTACAAGCCTCTTATGAAGACGGAGATATACAAGATCGTTGACCTTATGCTTGCAGAGCTTGGCAAGCGTCTTGAAGACAAGAGGCTCAGCATAGAGGTAACAGACGCCGCTAAGGAAGCTATCGTAAATCAGGGTTACGATCAGAACTTCGGTGCAAGACCTCTCAAGAGGTTTATCCAAAGACGTATCGAAACTCTTATCGCAAAGAAGATCATTGCAGACGAGCTTGAGCCTGATTCTATCTTGCAGGTAGATTATGACAAGGACTTCATTGTGAACGTTATTTATAATACTGTTACAGAAGAGTGATAGTATTATGCCGAAGGGCAGCTCCGAGAGGGGCTGCCCTTTTTTGTGGAAAAAGAAGGTTTTAATTTATTTTAGGTTAATAATAAAAGAATTATCTTGTTAATGTTTTGGTAAGATATACTGTTTGTAAACAAAAAAGAACAGTTTATTTTGTGAATTATTCTAGGCTATTTTGCTTGCAAATGAGGTACATATATGCTAAAATATTAATATCGTGAAATATGTGATCTGATAAGGGGAATTAATATTTATGAAAGCAAATTTTTCTGATACGAATGATTTTGTTCAGAGCATGAACAGAGGAAAGCGCAAAAAGAAGATAGCGTTGCTGGTGCTGTGTATAGTGCTTGCGTTCCTTGTGGCTGCCTGTGTTGTCGTGGGCCTGAAAATAAGGGAAAATAACCGTATCGCCATGGCGAAATCGGTCATAACAAAGCTTGATATAAGCACTACCTTCAAGGAGTCGGAGTTTTCTGACGATCAGGACTGGGACGGTGACGGCATAAAGAATGCCGATGAGGTACGTCATGGCACTAATCTTCAAAGCGAGGATACTGACAATGACGGAATAAGCGACGGCGATGAGATAAAGCTAGGCACGAACCCTATTGAAGCCGATACTGACGGCGATGGTCTTCTTGACGGCTATGAGCTTATGGCAGGCACAAATCCGAGAGAGTCAAAGTCTGATGGAAAGACCAATGACGCTGAAAGAGAGCTTACAGTGGAAAAAAATGCAGGGGACTGCCGCCTTGAAATAAAGGGCGACGCAAACGCTGCCAGTGCGACCCTCGTTGAGCTTGACCTCTTTGGTATCTCATCAAATGCAAGTATCGTCACAAAGGCTTATGACGCTTATTCTGACTATAAGTTCAACTCGGCAAAGATAACTTTTGATATCGACTCTGCAAAGTTGAGCAAAATGGGATATTCATTTGATGACCTTACAGTGCTGAGATTTGATTCACGCTCGACCCTTTACACAAAGGTGGATTCAAAGGCAGACAAGAGCAAAAAGACAGTTTCTGCTTCTCTTACAGAGCTTGGCACTTATGTGGTAGGCGTTGAGAAAACTGTAAATGATGAAGCCACAACAAGGATCTGCTTCCTCGTTGATAACTCCGGCTCTATGTATCCAAAGGAGCAGTGTGTAACTTCTTCTGAGAATGATGTTGACTTCAAGCGTCTTGAATTTGCAAAGAATCTTATCGACAAGTTTGAGAGCCACTATCAGGTCGGCATTTGCAAGTTCACAGGAAGCTACAAAAAGATGGTAGACTTCACTGATGATAAGACGAAGCTTACGGAAGCTCTCGATAAGATAAAGTCTGAGAAAGAGATATTTAACGGCACTCACAGCCAGACGGCTCTTAAAAAGTGCATGGACGAGTTCAAGGCAACTTCCGGTGGAAAATACAGAAATATCATCGTGATGCTCACAGACGGCGAGTCTGACGAGTTTAATCCTGCAAGCGTTTCAAGCCTTGCAAATACTGCAAAGGATAAGGACATAATCGTTCTCACAGTTGGTCTTGGCAGAGATGTTGACAGAGATTGGCTTCAGGAGCTTGCTTATTCCACAGGCGGAAAGTATTACTCAGCTTCCGACGCAAACGCCCTCAATGACGTTTACAAGCAGATAGTTACTACACTGAACTATGATATCGTTACATACACGAACGCTGATGATAATGTAAGAGGTTATTCACTTTACAACACAGGCTTTGATCCAAAGGTGAACGGCTTCTCATTCAAGAATTTCAGAACAACAACTACCGCAAGTGTTGACTTCGGCATGGCTGTTATGGCAAGAGATTGGTATCTCGGAAATGTAAAGACTTCTCTTGGAGATATCGCTCCGTCAGATAAGAGCGACATAAAGGTGAATGCCGCAGGCTATGACATAAGCGGAACAGACTTTGGTAAACAGTATGACGAAAGAGTGCCGCTTAGCAAGATAACCTCAGACCTTTTTGCGGGCACATATTCAGACGTTACAAAGTATCTCGACTATTCCTGCACAGGGGATATTCTCACCCTTAATGATGACTATAAGTATGACAGCAAGAACAAGGGCTGGGTAAAGGACGTTACGAAAATATCAGGCGGCAATCTCCGCTGGAAAAAGGTAGAGCTGCTTGATATGGATATAGCAAACGGCATTGACAAAATAAGGGGCGGCTATTCCTCAAATGACGCAGAGTTCGCAAAGGCACTCTACAGACTTAACACCCTCCAGTGGGACGATTCTTCGTCAGAGTATAACCTTAACAACGACAGTAAGGGCTTTGAAAAGCTTGAAGACCAGCTCAGCCTTGGCATACCAGTTGTTACAACTATAGACGATACTCATACAGTGAACGCTATCGGACTTATTCAGGATTCTGATTGCCACAGAAAATATATCCTTCAGATATATGACAACAACTATCCTGGGGAAACAAAACAGCTTTATATCCAGAAGCTTCCGAAGTGCAAGCTCAAAATAGACAGCAATGGCAAGGCGACAGTTGTTGGCACAACGTTCGAGTATTCCGCAACATATGAGGGCAAGCAGGTCGGCATAGAATTTTCTGACGTGACAGCTCATTAATAAGAACAAAAAACGGAACGGTTTTGACCGCTCCGTTTTTTGTTAGATAGTTTGTCAGGATTATTTGATATAGTATACCCAATTGTCTTTTCTCTCGTGACCCTCGGGATATTCACCCTCAGTGTAGCCGAGTGCGCAGTGACCGATGCCCTCGTATTCGCCCTCGATGCCAAGGCTGCGGAGGATTTCCTTGCCTTCTTCAGACTCAAATTCTTCCTTTGCACGATGTATCCAGCAGCTTCCAACGCCCTCGTTGTGAGCGGCAAGCATAAGATTTCCCATAACAAGACTTCCGTCATAAATGTAAGTCGGGCAGGATTTGTCAGCCAGTACGATAAGAATAACAGGTGCACCATAGAACGGATCGAAGCCCTCATCCCAGCCGCCTATCTTTCTGTTCATCTCAGAAATTTTGTCGCGCATTTCCTTGTTGGTGACAGCAATTATAATAGGTGACTGCAAGTTTCTTCCTGTGGCGGAATAAGTTCCTGCTATTATGATGCGGTCGAGAACGTCCTGAGGTATCATGTCAGGTTTGTATTTTCGTACACTTCTTCTGGTTTTCATAAGTTCGAGCAGATCTTTCATAAAACAGCCTCCTTTGTAGGTTTGATAGTTGATTGCTTATAATTTGATTTTAGCATAGTTTGTGGAGAATGTCAACGGCTGTTTAAGTGAGGAACGAAGTTAAGTGAGGAGCGGTTTAAGTGAGGAGTGAGGAGTGAGGAATGACATAGCCGCACCGAGTTTTGAAGCCAACACCGAGCGAAGCTAGCAAAAGGTCCAGGGGCACGCCCCTGGTCAGGGTCAAGGGGTGAAATCCATTGCAGGGTCTAGGGACAGAGTCCCTCGCGGAGTTTGAGGCAGAGCCTCATTCGGCGCAAGCCGATTAAGCGGTGCAGAGGTGAAAAGAAGAAATACAAACTAAATCACTAAACAAATAAGTATCGAAGAATAAGATCTGCACCGCTTTTGTTGTTTCCTGCACAACGTAAAATCCGCAAAGAGCGAAGCGATTTTGCGGCACGGCAAAGTAGCGTCCCCTACATGGTTTGTGAAAACATAAATAATGTGTGGATATCGCAGGAATGTATGGGCAAACAAGAAGCAGGCGACCAGCGGTCGCCTCTACAAAAAATTTATCGCCGACAGGCGATACCATAATTCCTCATTCCTCACTCCTCATTCTACAAACGCCGCTTTCTTCATAAAAAATCTCTTGCAATTTAAGCGATACTGTGTTATACTGATAAGGTATGTTTAAAAATGCAATGAAATATGGAGGAATAATTTTGGGTAAGCTTGAAGATGAGATCAAACGTCGCCGTACTTTTGCGATAATTTCCCACCCTGACGCAGGTAAAACAACTCTTACGGAAAAATTTCTGCTCTATGGTGGTGCGATAGCACAGGCAGGTGCTGTAAAAGGTAAAAAGAACTCCCGCCATGCTGTTTCAGACTGGATGGAAATAGAAAAACAAAGAGGTATCTCTGTAACTTCTTCTGTTATGCAGTTTCAGTATAAAAATTATTGTATAAATATCCTGGATACTCCTGGACATCAGGACTTCTCTGAGGATACCTACCGTACTCTTATGGCTGCAGACTCAGCCGTAATGGTAATAGACGCTTCAAAGGGTGTGGAAAATCAGACCAGAAAGCTTTTCAAGGTCTGCGTTATGCGCCATATCCCTATATTTACTTTCGTAAATAAAATGGATCGTGAGTCCAGAAATCCTTTTGATCTTATGGAGCAGATAGAGTCTGAGCTTGGTATCCAGACCTATCCTGTGAACTGGCCTATCGGCTCAGGCAAAGAGTTTAAGGGCGTTTATGACAGAGATAAAAAGCATATAATCTCTTTTGAGGCGAGCGGTGGACAGCATCAGGTGGCAGCTACAGAAGTCGACCTCTCCGACCCGTCACTTGACAGCCTTATCGGCGAGGATCTTCACTCAACTCTCTGCGATGATATCGAGCTTCTCGATGGCGCAAGCTATGAGTTCGATATCGAAAAGGTGAGAAAAGGTGAGCTTTCGCCTGTGTTCTTTGGCTCTGCTCTTACAAACTTCGGTGTCGAGCCGTTTTTGGAAAACTTCCTAGAAATGACAACTTCTCCTACTCCGAGAAATTCTTCTGCCGGTATCATAGATCCGTTCGACCCTGAGTTCTCGGCTTTCGTATTCAAGATACAAGCTAATATGAACAAGGCTCACCGTGACCGTATCACTTTCCTGCGTATCTGCTCAGGCAAGTTCGATAAGGATATGGAAGTTCTCCATGTTCAGGGCAATAAAAAGCTCAGACTTTCTCAGCCTCAGCAGATAATGGCTCAGGAAAGAGAGATAATCGACGAAGCCTATGCAGGAGATATAATCGGTGTGTTTGACCCAGGTATCTTCGCTATCGGTGATACGATTTGTTCGCCAAAGAAAAAGTTCGAGTTCGAGTCTATCCCGACCTTTGCACCTGAGCACTTTATGAGAGTCCGTCAGAAGGATACCCTCAAAAGAAAGCAGTTCGTAAAGGGTACAACACAGATCGCACAAGAGGGTGCGATACAGATATTCCATGAGCCTGACAGCGGTATGGAAGAAGTTATCGTGGGCGTTGTTGGCGTTCTTCAGCTTGAAGTTTTTGAATACAGAATGAAAAATGAGTACAACGTTGACCTCTTCAAAGAGGGTCTGCCTTATTCTTATATCCGCTGGATAGATAACAAGGATATCGACCCTAAGACATTGAAGCTTTCAAGTGACACAAAGCTTGTCAAGGACTTCCGTGACAACTATCTGCTTCTTTTCACAAGCGAGTGGAATATCCGCTGGGCGCTTGAAAGAAACGAGGGTCTTGAGCTTTCAGAATTTAACAGAGGCGACCTGCAATAATACAATATTGCTAAATACCCTTTCCTAAAAAGTGATAAACTGACCAAAGTGTGTGCTTTGGTCAGTTTTTTCCTTGACTTTTTATTTGATATATGTTATATATAAAGTAGATATATGTATGAAATATTAAGTAGGTATATGTATGAAAACTATTTTGTGGGGTGATATGTATGATAAAAAAGATAAGTGCGGCGGCAATTGCGGTCATTATGTCAGCGAGCATGATGTTCACTACAGCTTCGGCAGACGCTTCCTATGTTCTTGATAAGGACGCAGGAGAAGACTTCGTCAATTTCATAGACGGCAAGCTGCCTGATATTTTAAAGAGTATGGACAGTGTTGCAGACGGCGATAAGACCTACTTCGACTATGGCTCATGGTTCATGGATCTGGATTATGACGGTGTGCCTGAGTTTATAATAGGCGGCGAAATGGCTGACGGCGACAGACATTATTCTATTCTTACCAAGGACGGCAAGGAGATAAAGATAGATGACACTGTTGCAAACGGACAGTATTTTCCGGGATTTATGGGCTTTGATTATATGCCTTACAGAGATCTTTATACAGGGGAGGTATCATATTTTTCAAGTAACGATAAGATAAAAACTATGACCTTTGACCCTGAAAAAGGCGTTACTGAAAAGGAGCTTTGCTCGGAAGAATACGATTTGGAAACTGACAGCACTGTTTACAAAACAGACGGCAAAGAGGTCAGCGAGAGCGAGTATTATAACTATAAATCCACCCTCAGCAGATTTATCCCTCTTGAAGTGGAAAATACAGAGCTGACATCAGATGAAACTGCAAAGGCTGACGCTGATAAGCTTCTGGAAATGTATAACGATTATAACTGCGTTGTCATGACGGCGGAGAACAAAAAGGACGATATGACAAGCGTAATAGTCGAGATGCTCGATCTTCTTAAAGAGATAATGGCTGACGCTCCTTATGAAATTGCTAGTGATGTTGATTGGAGCTATAACAGTTGGTTTGAGGATTTAAACTTTGACGGCGTTCCTGACTTTGTTATCGGCGGTATTGCAGACCTCTTAGATGAAGGTACTGCTTTAAGGCTTTATGACGTTATCGGTATGGGCAATGCAGGCTTTTTGGCGGATACCAATGTGTCGAACGACCATGGCGACGGTGAGAACGGCTTTGGCTTCAAGCCTTATGTAAACAAGCAGACTGGCGAAAAAACATACCTTTCAGAGGATAGATATACAGAGGACGGCAAGGAGCATTACGCAGTGAGAAAGCTTTTTGGCTGTCTTGGTGAATGTCTCACCGCTGATATCTGCACCGCAGAATATGACAGCAAAAAAGGCGTGACTTCATACACCATCGAGGGAAAGGAAGCCACATCAGAGGAGTTTCAGGCGTATCTTGCAAAGCTTAACAGCGACTATGATGAGCTTTCTGTAACAATAAGCACCATGGGCGAAAACAAAGTCCCTAATAATGAAGGCACCCTTGCAGAGTCATATGACAATTATAAGCTTGGGGACGTTGTGGGCGGAGCAAGCTTTACATATGTAGAAAAGAAGAACACTTCAAATGATATCTCTAACCCTGACAAAACAGCAGGCTCTCAGGCTTCAAAGAATTATAATACCGATTCGTCAACAAATCCGTCAACAGGTGCGGCGGCAGGCGTTACAGCCGCAATAATAGCCGCTGGAGCAGGTTTGGCGATATGTGCAAAGCGTAAAAAGAAATAGTCTTTTCAGCCTAACATATGCAGAGGTGAACAGCGTTCACCCGTATATTGGCATATTATTTGTGCGCTGAATATTTTATCACCGTACCCTCGCGTGGTGCGGTGATTTTTTTGCATAAGCTGTCCTTTGTCCGCATAACTTGTACAAAGGACAAAAACTAGGAGGGCGGATATATGTTCAGAAGATTGCAGAATATTTTGTGCTGTGTGGTGATAGCAGGCTTTGCGGCAGTGTGCTGGTATGGTAAAAACAACGGCGAAGCCGTCATGACAGGTGGGGCGGTGAAAACGACCATGGATAAGCCTGTGGTGGTCATCGACCCAGGTCACGGTGGTGTGGACGGAGGCTGTGTATCCGTTGACGGCACGCCTGAAAAGGGGATAAACCTTGCGGTGGCGGAAAGCCTCCGTGACGGTCTGAGGCTTCTCGGCTATGATGTCGTTTGCACCCGTGAAAGCGATATCTCTATCTATGACAAAGGCACAGAGGGGCTTGGGGAGCAGAAAAAGTCCGATATGAAAAACCGCCTTGCCATATTCTCGAAATATTCCGAGGGCATATCAGTTTCCATACACCAAAATCAGTTTACCGACAGCCGCTACAGCGGTGCGCAGATGTTCTATTCTAAAGACAATGCCGAGGGTGAAAAGCTTGCGGGAGTGATGCAAAAGCAGTTCGTTTCCCTTTTACAGCCTGACAATACCAGAGAAACTAAACCCGTGGGCGACGAGCTTTATCTGCTTAATAATACCAAAAATCCTGCGGTTATGATAGAGTGCGGTTTTCTTTCAAACCCTGAGGAGGCTCAGAAATTGGAGAATGAGGACTATCAGCGTCAGGTGGCGTTTACAGTGCTGACAGGTATCAGCGAATACAGGCTAATGCAGAAATAGTCCATTGGTGCGGCGGCAGTGAGAAAACACTGTCCGTCGTTTTTTGTTTGTAAAACGTCACATAAATTGCTTGACTTTTAAAAGGGGATATTGTATAATATAATAGTGTATTTATAGCATAGTATATTTTTTAACTTTTTCCTGCCATAAATTCTGGCAGGAGAATAAATAAAGGTGGATTGAAACATGGGATTATTTGATAAAATATTCGGCAACTATTCTAAAAAAGAGCTTGCCAAGATCGAGCCTATAAAGAATAAGGTACTCGAGCTTGAAAGTAAGTATGCCGATATGTCTGACGAGGAGCTGGGCGGACAGACTGCCATTCTGAGGGGCAAGCTGGACGAGCTTTCAACTCTTGATGACGTTCTTCCTGACGCTCTTGCGGTTTGCCGTGAAGCTGCGTTCAGAGTGCTTGGCAAAAAGCCTTACCCTGTTCAGATAATCGGTGCTATCGTTCTTCATCAGGGACGTATCGCCGAAATGAAAACAGGTGAAGGTAAAACTCTCGTTGCCTGTCTGGCGGCTTATGCTAACTCCCTTACAGGAAATGGCGTTCACGTTGTAACAGTAAATGACTATCTTGCTAAGTTCCAGTCTGAGGAAATGGGCAAGGTGTTCCACTTCCTGAACACTTCTATCGGCGTTGTGCTCACAGGCATGAACAAGGAGCAGAAGAGGGAAGCTTATAACGCTGATATTACATATGGTACAAATAACGAGTTCGGATTTGATTACCTCCGTGACAACATGGTTATCTATAAGAAAGATAAGGTTCAGAGAGAGCACGCTTTCGCTATCGTGGACGAGGTGGACTCTATCCTCATAGACGAAGCAAGAACTCCGCTTATCATTTCAGGTCAGGGTGACAAGTCAACAAAACTTTATTCACTTGCCGACAGATTTGCAAAGACCCTGAAGCCTGTTACAGTTGTTGAAATGGACGATAAGGCAGATAACGACCTTCTGGACGGCGACTATATTATCGACGAAAAGGCTAAGACCGCAACTCTTACAAAGAGCGGTGTTAAGAAAGCAGAAAAGGCGTTCAACGTTATAAACCTTATGGACGCTGATAATATGACCCTTGCCCACCACATCAATCAGGCTATCAAGGCAAACGGCGTTATGAAAAAGGATATCGACTACGTTGTTAAGGACGGAGAAGTTCTTATCGTAGACGAGTTCACAGGCCGTATCATGCAGGGCAGACGTTTCAATGACGGTCTGCATCAGGCTATTGAGGCAAAAGAGGGCGTTGAGATAGCAAGAGAGTCAAAGACTATCGCTACTATCACATATCAGAACTACTTCCGTCTTTATGGCAAGCTGTCAGGTATGACAGGTACTGCACTTACTGAGGAGGACGAGTTCAGAGAGATCTATAAGCTCGACGTTATCGAGATACCGACAAATAAACCTGTTATCAGAATTGACCACCCAGACGTTGTTTTCAAAACGGAAAAGGGCAAGTTCAATGCCGTTATCGAGCAGGTGATAGAGTGCCATAAAAAGGGACAGCCTGTCCTCGTTGGTACAGTTTCCGTTGAGAAGTCAGAGTATCTTTCAAGACTGCTGAAAAATAAGGGCATCAAGCATGAAGTGCTTAACGCTAAGCACCATGACCGTGAGGCTATGATAGTTGCACAGGCAGGTAAATACGGTGCTGTTACTATCGCTACCAACATGGCAGGACGTGGTACTGATATCATGCTTGGCGGTAATGCTGAGTATAAGTCCCTTGCAGACCTCCAGAAAATGGGCTATTCTGAGGAAGTGGCTGTCGAGGCAGCAGGCTTCTCAAATACTCAGGACGAGGAAGTTCTGGCTGCAAGAGCAGAGTATAAGAAACTCTATGCAAAGTATTCAGAAGAGGTAAAGGAGCTTGCAGAAAAGGTTAGAGAAGCAGGTGGACTTTATATCATCGGTACAGAAAGACACGAGTCAAGACGTATCGACAATCAGCTCAGAGGACGTTCAGGCCGTCAGGGCGACCCGGGCGAAAGCACATTCTTCCTCTCACTTGAAGACGACCTTATGAGAATTTTCGGCGGCGAGAGAATAACAGCTATGATGGACACTCTCAAAGTTGACGAGAATACTCCAATACAGTCAAAAATGCTCACAGGTGTTATCGAGTCCTCACAGAAGAAGATTGAGGGCAGAAACTTCAACATCAGAAAGAACGTCCTTAACTACGACGACGTTATGAACACACAGCGTGAGATAATCTATAAGCAAAGACAGCAGGTGCTTGACGGAGAGGATCTCCATGAAAATATCCTCGGCATGATAAAGGAGTTTGTTGAGGATTCTGTAAATATGTATATCACTGACGAGGACGTTCAGGATAACTGGAACCTGCAGGGTCTTAAGGACAGACTTATGGGCATAATCACAGTTGAGGACGACTTCAACTATACCCCACAGGAGCTTGACGAGATAACAAAGAAGGATATCGTTGACCTCCTTGAAGACAGAGCTTTGAAGATATACGCAAAGCGTGAGGAAGACCTTGGTCAGGAACTTCTCCATGAGATAGAGAGAGTTGTTTTGCTTAAAGTTGTGGATACAAAGTGGATGGCACATATCGACGATATGGACGAGCTGAAAAAGGGTATCGGTCTGCGTTCATACGGTCAGAAGAACCCAGTAGTCGAGTATCGTATGGAAGGTATGGATATGTTCGACGATATGGTAGCTTCTATCCGTGAAGATACTGTAAGAATGTTGTTCACCATTCAGGTAAGGAAGAACAGCGCCGCTCCAAAGAGAGAGGACGTTCTCAAGCCGGGCGAGCATCATAACATGACCGTAAGAAAGGCTAAGAAGCCGGGCAGGAACGATCTTTGCCCATGCGGAAGCGGCAAGAAGTATAAGAACTGCTGCGGTGCTGGAAACGGTGTACAGGCTGACGAAGCCGAGCAGGCAGAGAATAGCTCTGACAGCTCTGAGAAATAAAAACAATATGCAGGACGGTGAAAACAGCCGTCCTGTTTTGGATATAAGAATAATAGGAGTGTAGTGAAATGTCAACAGCATTTAAAAGCGCAGATATACTTCTGCCTAAGAACGCCGATATGTCAAAATGGGCAGTAGTTGCCTGCGACCAGTATACCTCTGAGCCTGAGTATTGGGCTGACGTGGAAAAGATAACAGAGGGTGCAAAAAGCGCACTTAACCTTATCCTGCCTGAGGTCTATCTGGAGGACGATAACGTTGATGAAAGAATAGCCGACATACATAAGAATATGGACAGCTATATCAGCGAGGGCGTTTTTGAAGAGTATAAGGACGCTATGATATACGTTGAAAGAACACAGTCTGACGGAAAGGTCAGAGCAGGCATTGTTGGCGCTATCGACCTTGAAGAGTATGACTACCGCAAAGGCTCGAAGTCTGCCGTAAGAGCAACAGAAGCCACAGTTGTGGAGAGAATACCGCCTAGAATAAAGGTAAGACGTGGCGCACCTGTTGAGCTGCCGCATATCATGATACTCGTTGACGATACAGAAAAAAACGTTGTTGAGCCGATTGAAGCCCACAAGGGAGAAATGAAAAAGCTCTATGACTTTGACCTTATGAAAAAGGGTGGTCATATCGCAGGCTATCTTATTGAAAAGCCTATGCAGGAAAAGATAATAGCCGCACTTGAAAAGCTTGGTGATATCGACGCTTTCAATACAAAGTATGGTCTTAAGGAAACTTCACCTCTTGTCTACGCAATGGGCGACGGCAACCATTCTCTTGCTACTGCAAAGGAATTTTACGAGGAGCAGAAGAGAGAGAACCCTGATAAGGACATGAGCAATGCTCTTTGCAGATATGCCCTTGTGGAGATAGTGAATCTCCATTCGCCTGCACTTGAATTTGAAGCTATCCATAGGATAGTTACAGATGTTGACACAAAGGCTCTTATGAGCGAAATGACAGCGGCTCTTGAGCTTTCTGAGGAAAAGGCAGAGCAGGCAATAGTTGTCTGCGACAATGGCACGGAAAAGACGCTCTATATACATAAGCCGACTTCAAAGCTCACTGTCGGCTCATTGCAGAATTTCCTTGACAGCTATATCAAGGAAAAAGGGGGCAAGGTGGACTATATCCATGGTGCAGAGGTCATAAGAGAGCTTTCCGTAAAGGAAAATTCCATAGGCTTTATGCTCCCTGACATGGGCAAGGAAGAGCTTTTCCCTACAGTTATCGTTGACGGCGCACTGCCAAGAAAAACGTTCTCCATGGGTCATGCCGAGGATAAGAGATTTTATGTTGAGGCAAGGAAAATATTGAAATAGAAAAAATAAAGAAATGTTGAAATAGAAAAATCGTAGACAATATATTTTAAAAGGAGTTTTTACGATGATAATTGAAGAAGTCAAAAAGGAACTTACAGGACATATCATTCCCTTCTGGAACAAGCTGAGAGATGATGAAAACGGTGGATTTTACGGCTTTATGAGCTATGACCTCAAGCTGGATAAGCAGGCTGATAAGGGCGTTATCCTCCACGCAAGAATACTTTGGTTCTATTCAAAAGCGTATATCACTCTGGGCGATAAGACACTTCTTGACAACGCACGCCACGCTTACGAGTTTATCAAAAACCACTGTATCGACTATGAGTACGGCGGAGTTTATTGGATGATGAACTATAAGGGCGAGCCTGCCGACACTATGAAGCATACATACAACATCGCATTTGCTATCTATGCACTGTCATGCTACTATAACGCAAGCGGAGATAAGGAAGCTCTGGAGCTTGCCTATAAGCTTTTCCACGACATCGAGAACAACACTCTCGACGAGTACGGTTACAGAGAAGCTTTCGACAGACAGTGGAACTTGGTATCAAATGACGCTCTTTCTGAGAATGGCTTGCATGCTGATAAGACAATGAACGCTATCCTCCACCTTATCGAGGCTTATACCGAGCTTTATAAGGCAGACCACAACGAGGAAGTTGCTAAAAGGCTTAAATTCCAGCTTGGTCAGATGAGAGATATTGTTTATACTTCTGAAACAAACGCTCTGAAAGTTTTCTTTGACACAAAGTTCGACCTTGTGGGAGATATCCATTCATTTGGTCACGATATCGAAGCAACATGGCTCATGGATCTTGCCTGCGATACTCTTGGCGACGAGGAGCTTAAAAAGCAGTTTGCTGAAATGGATCTTAAAATTTCTCATAACATTCAGAACATCGCACTTGATAACGGCGCACTGAACAACGAGCGTGAGAACGATAAGATAGATAAGAAGCGTGTATGGTGGGTAGAAGCCGAGTCTGTTGTTGGCTTCATCAACGCTTATCAGCACAGCGGAGAAAAGAAGTTCCTTGAAAGTGCAAGAAGCGTTTGGGAGTATATCAAGGCTGAGATAATCGACAAGAGAGAAGGCTCAGAATGGTATGCCGAGGTTTCCTATGACCATAAGCCGCATGACTGGAAAGAGATAGTCGGCCCATGGAAATGCCCTTATCATAACGGCAGAATGTGCATGGAGGTCATCAACAGAGGCGTGGACTTCTGATGTTCAGGTATGAAACACACCTGCATACCGCCGAGGGAAGCGCCTGTGCCTCTGCAAGCGGAGCAGAGCAGGCAAGGCGTTATAAAGCCCTAGGCTATGACGGGATCATCGTCACCGACCACTTTTTCAACGGCAACTGTGCCGTCACCAACTTTGACAGTTGGGAGGACAGAGTGAACAAGTTCTGCAAGGGTTATGAGAATGCCAAAGAAGTGGGTGACAAGATAGGTCTGAAAGTCTTTTTCGGTCTGGAGTATTCTTACTTCGGTGCAGACCTTTTGACCTATGGTATCGACAAGGACTTTCTTCTTGCCAATGATAACATCAGTGATATAAGCTTTTATCAGTTTGCCGACAGAGTGCATAAAGCAGGGGGAGTGTTAGTCCATGCCCACCCTTTTCGTGAGGCAGATTGGTATATCCATGAAATAAAGCTTCTGCCGAAATGGATAGACGGCGTTGAGGTCTATAACAGCGGAAACGGCAAAGAGGTCTATAATCAGCGTGCAAAATGGTATGCCGAGCAGTTCGGCTTTAAGCAAACAGGCGGTACGGACAATCACCACCTGTGGGTGGAGGACAGCCGTATCAGCGGCGTTGCAACTGACGAGCCTATCAATTCCGTAGAAGATTATATCACCTCGCTTAGAGAGGGCAAATTGGAGGTCATAGTGCCGCCAAAGCCTGCGGAGGGATAGATAAAAAGATAAGGCGCTGTAAAAAAAGCGCAATAAAGCCCGTGGATTCCCTCGATATGGAAGCCCACGGGCTTTAATATATCACACAGCAAAAAAGAACTATCTAATCTTGAAAAAAGGGTACAGCAAACACACCGGCAGAAATATAGCGTTTTTGCCGATTATTAAAATGTTGAAAAATATCTTTTTCAGGCTGCTTTTCTGATTGCGATCTTCTTCAAGTGAAATTTATGCAGATTAAAACCACAGCAAATCATCGCAATTTCTAAATTCA